>Ga0172375_10001683_pt1 | contig 35320 bp, 32 predicted proteins | sample LakKiv1m_FD_114537 | JGI IMG/M metagenome (GOLD analysis project Ga0172375, IMG submission 114537) | Freshwater microbial communities from Kabuno Bay, South-Kivu, Congo - kab_092012_11.1m | ecosystem: Environmental > Aquatic > Freshwater > Lake | place: Democratic Republic of the Congo... | reverse complement strand
GCCCAGTCCTTCCGTGCGCGCACGTTCGCGGGCGTAGGCGATCTGCTCCCTGGATATGTTGTACGCCTTCACCGTGGCGCCGTAGTGTTTGGCCATGTACAGCGCCAAGGCGCCCCAGCCACATCCGGTCTCGAGTACCGCTTCCCCCGGCGCCAGGCGCAGCTTGCGACACACGTAATCGAGCTTGGCTGCCTGCGCCTCCTCCAAGCCCATCGTCGGGCTAGGAAAATAGGCGCAGGTGTACACCATCTCCCGGTCGAGCCAGAGCTTGTAGAAATCGTTGCCGAGGTCGTAGTGATGGTGGATATTGCGCCGTGCTCTGAGCTGCGTGTTGCGCAGCGAGCCGCTGAACGGCGCCAGCAGCATTTTCCCGATTTGACCGTGATCGGTGCGCGGCAGCACCCGATAGATCGCCTCGAGACAATCCACCAGATTTCCCTGCACCTCGATGCGTTCCGCGGAATACATCTCGCCGAAGCCCAGCTCGGGGTTGGCGATCAGCTTCAGCAATGCCCCACGGTCGCGAATCAGAACCCGCGCCAGCGGGGATATTCCCGGCCGCGCGACTTCCTGACCGTCCCACAACACCACATCCAGGGGTGGATTGCCGAGGGACTCCATCATCCGCGCGAGCAGCAGCTTTTCGGCGGAGAAAACCTTCCTGCCCGGAGCCGGCCGAAGCTCCGGCTCGCGCGCCGCGCAATCTGCGCCCGTGCTCGTCGCCTTGGCGTGCGCCCGGGTTCGCTCCTGACTCATGCCGACACCTCGCAATCGTAACCTGCCATTCCTGCAACCATCTTCGCACGCCGGCGCCGCGGCGCAACTACCCTGTCCCGGGTATTTCCCTTTCCGGCGCACGCTTGTTCCGCGCCGCAAAACCGGTGTCGCGCGCTTTGCCTAGGACGTTGCGAACGCCGGCGCCGGGATCGCAGTCGCGCCCTGCTTGTTGTTTCTGGCCTCGACCATGGTGGAAAAATCAAAAAGATTCACCGGGCGTATGTTCATCGCGTCGAGACCGGTTTGCCCGAGAAACCGGTCGAGTGAAAAATTCGGACGGAACCCCAGCTGCTTCGACAGCGGCGAAAGCATGCGTTCGACGCCTCCGAGGATCGGATTGCGGCTGTGGAAATGGTTCACCATGAATATCTGGCCACCGGGCTTGCACACCCTGCGCATCTCGTCCACCAGGCGCTCCGGATCCGGGACCACGGAGGCGACATACATGGCGACCACCTTGTCGAAGCTGTCGTCCTTGAACCCCATGTTTTCGGCGTCCATGACCATCAGCTCGGCCACGTTATCGAGCCCGCAGCGCGCTTGCCGGACGCGGGCTTGCTCGAGCATATGGCGGGAAATATCGATACCGAAAACGCTCACGTTCTGCGGATACAAAGGCAGGGAAAGTCCGGTGCCCACGCCCACCTCCAGAATCCTCTCCCCGTGACCGCAGTCCATCCTGTCGACTATCGCCCTCCGGCCGGGCTGGAATACCGCCCCGAAACAGACGTCGTAAAAGCCCGCGTAACGCCGGTACGCTCGTTCTATCGCTTGAATATCCAAGAATGCCCTCCTGCTTCTAGCCGGATCCAGCGGCTTGCGCGACTCTATTGTCCTACACATTCGGCATCCAGCCTAGCCCGTCGCCCCAGCCTGTCGCACCAGCCCGTCGCCCCAGCCTGTCGCCCCGCCCGTCGCCCCGCCCCGCGCTTGACATTGGCACAGAACGGGCGGCGGGCAACGCAGGCGAACCCGCTCCCAGGAATCTACGATCAGGAATGGCCGAGCGGCCAAGGTACGACACCCACCGACGGCTCCGGCCGCGCGCTTAAGAACGCGCGCCGACGAATCCGCGGCGCCTCGACGCCCGCCGGTACGCGCGCGCGGGAGCCGAGAAACGACTTTCAGTCGGCGACGGAGAGCATGAGCGCGAGCAGGGCTCCGACGCCTGCGGGAATGCCGTAGCGCTCCCATTTCGATACGGCATCGCCCGCGATCATCTCGACCGGCACCGAAGTCAGCGCCAGCACCTTGTTGGTGACCGAGTTCTCGACCAGCCGGGTGAGTGAGTTCTTGCGCGCAGTGCTCATCACGATATGGTCGCAACGCAGGCGCCGCGCCATATCGGTGATGACTTTCGCCTTCTCGCCCACCTCGGCGTGTGCCGAATAGGGAATGCTGAAGCCGTCGAGCATCTGCTTGACCGGGCCCAGCGCCTTTGCCGCCTCGTCGCGATGGTAGTCGTGCAGGTTCTTCCTGCTGACAAAGCGCGCGACATCCTTGGTGAACGGCGTCTGCACGTTCAGCAGGTGAATCTCCATCGCCGTGTTGTTCATGAATTCCTTGATTACATGCTTCACCGCGAACTGGCAATTGCGGGAGCCGTCGACCGGAATGAGTACTCTTAGCATGGTTTTCCCTCCTGCGAATTGTTGCGACATCGCTGCGAGACCAGTGCCCTGCTGCGCGGACTTCGCGGCAGGTGCGCCGGGGACGAAGGTCCGCGCGGCTTCCATCGCGCTCGCCTTGCGGCCCCGGAAATAGACTTTGAGCAGTTCCATTGCGACCGGCGAAGCAAAGAAGAATGGCAGCATGAACAGCCAGTCACCCGCGCTGAGCGGCACGGTGTCGAAGAACGGCTGCAGGAACGGCACGTACACCACCAGCAGCACCAGCAGGAACGACACCCCGACGGCCCAGACCATCCAGCGGTTGGAAAACACACCGACGGCAAACACGCTGTGGTACTCGGACCGGGCGGTGAATGCGCGAATGAGTTCCGAACTGCACAGGGCGACGAAGGCCATGGTCTGCGCTGCCACCAGTTGATCGGGATAGCGCTGCATGGCCAGATAGAAGACTGCAAGTATGGCGAGCGCATCGACGACGCCGATCACCCCGATGCCGACAGCCATGTCCCTGTTGATGACGGGCTCCGCCGGGGAACGCGGCGCGTGCTTCATGATGTCGGCATCGCCTTTTTCCAGGCCCAGCGCCAGGGCGGGGGCGCCGTCGCTGACCAGATTCAGCCATAGCAACTGGACCGGCCTCAGGGGAATGGGCAAGCCCGCCAGCATGGAACCGAAAATGACGAGAATTTCGCCGACGTTGCAGGCGAGCAGAAAGTAGACGAACTTGCGGATGTTGGAATAGATGATCCGCCCCTGCTCGATGGCCGCCACGATGCTGGCGAAATTGTCGTCGGTGAGGACCATGTCCGCCGTCTGCTTGGCCACGTCCGTGCCGGTGATCCCCATGGCAACGCCGATGTTCGCGCGCTTCAGCGCCGGCGCGTCGTTGACGCCGTCGCCGGTCATCGCCACGACGTGGCCGCGCGCCTTGAGGGCATCGACGATTCTCGTCTTGTGCTGCGGCGAAACCCGGCAGCACACTTCGAGCCTTTCGGTCCTGGCCGCCAGTTCCCCATCGCTCAACTTTTCGATTTCCGGACCGGTGAGCACCAGCCCGCCCGGGGTCAGGAGGCCGATGTCGCGGGCGATCGCCTCGGCGGTATCCTTGTAATCGCCGGTCACCATGATGCTCTTGAGCCCGGCACCGCGAGCCACCTTCAATGCCTCGATCACCTCGGGGCGCGGCGGGTCGATCATGCCGAGCAGGCCGACGAAAACGAGATCCTTCTCGACGGTTTCCGGGCTGACGCTTGCCGGGACTTCCTGCAACGGCCGATACGCCACCGCGAGCACCCGCAGCGCGTTGCTCGCCATGTCGTGGTTCTGCTCGAGTATCGCGCGGCGCCGCTCCCCGGTCAGTCCGACGGACCGGCCGGACTCCAGGGTTTGCTCGCACAGATCGAGGATCACATCGGGCGCGCCCTTGACGAAGGCGATCAGCGGCGGAGAACCGAGACCGGAAAATACCGTCTGGGCATGCGCGCCGTCCGCGCCGTGTATCGTGCTCATGCGCTTTCTGTCGGAATCAAAGGGAATCTCCTGAACCCGCGGCAGCGCCTGATCCAGTTCGCCGCGCCGGTAGCCGCCTTTCGCGGCGGCAACGACCATGGCGCCTTCCGTGGGATCGCCGACGATCTGCCACGAGCGCCTGCCGGCGTCGTCCGTTTTTTCCTCCAGCCGCGCGTCATTGCACACCAATGCGCCATGGAGCAGCAGCGTAGCGTCCGCATCGGCGCGCGGATCGAAGGGTTCGGTGCCGCTGAAGAATTCCCCGCTCGGGTTATAGCCCTCCCCCGTTATGCGGAAGCGCTTGCCCCCCGCCCATCCCTGCACCACCGTCATCTCGTTCTGCGTCAGGGTGCCGGTCTTGTCGGAGCAAACCACCGTTGCGCAGCCCAGCGTTTCCACCGCGGGAAGCTTGCGGATCAAGGCGTGGTGCCTGATCATCCGCTGCATGCCGAGGGCGAGGCAGATGGTCACGATGGCCGGCAGGCCTTCGGGAACGGCGGCGATGGCGAGGCTCACTGCGGTCATGAACAGATTGATAATGTCCTTCTTTTCGGCTTCCAGGTAATTGAGGAAGCCGCCGTTCACGGCGTCCGCGAGGTGCGTGTCCCGGAACAGGCCGTAGACGAACACCAGCGCGCAAATGGCAAGGCACGCCGTTCCGAGAACTTTCCCCAGATGCTCGAGCTTCTTCTGCAGTGGCGTGTCCTCGGCCTCGAACGACTGGATCATCTCGGCGATGAGGCCGATCTGGGTATTCATGCCCGTGCCCGTGACCAGCCCCTTGCCGCGTCCGTAGGTGATCAGCGTGCCCATGAACGCGGTGTTCCTGCGGTCGCCCAGCGGTATTTCCTTGTCCAGCACCACGCCGGCATTCTTCTCCACCGGCATCGACTCGCCTGTCAGCGACGCCTCCTCGATCTTGAGATTGACGCTCTCGACCAGGCGCAGGTCGGCGGGTACGTAGTTGCCGGCTTCCAGCAGGACGATGTCGCCCCCGACGATGTCCCGCCCCGGAACCGTCAGCTGCCGGCCGTCGCGGATGACCTGGGCATTCGGAGCGGCCATCTTCTTCAATGCCGCCAGCGCCTGTTCCGCCTTCGATTCCTGGATCACGCCGACCACCGCGTTCAGCAGCACGATGAACATGATGGCGATGGAATCGACGTACTCCCCGAGCGCGAGCGAGACCAGCGCCGCGATGATCAGGATGATCACCAGGTAATTGTTGAACTGATCCCAGAGGAGCGCAAAAAACCCCGGCCGCGGCCGTTCGCTCAGTTCGTTGGCGCCGAACTTCGCCAGGCGCGCCTGCGCCTCCTGCTGGCTCAAGCCCTGCTCCAGGTGTGTCAGTAGAGAGCGCACGAGTTCTTCGATCGGTTTGCCGTGGGCTTCCGTGTCTTGCATGCGAGCCTCCTGTTGGATTTTCGGGCCCCGATATCCGCCGCCTTGGCCGCCGTCCGATGACTAAAGTATGGGTGAGGACCGCAGCAATGGAAATCTATAGTTTCTGATGCCAGTCATTACGATATCGAAGACTGGGAAACAGATCGCAATGGCTGGCATTACGATTCATATTGAATGACATACATAAGAAATCTTGATCGGCGCGATCATTTCTGCTATACGTAGGCCGTGTAGCCCGGCGTAAGCCGGGCGCCCCTCCAAAGGGGAGTAGCTTCGGCAGCTGCTGGCTGCCGTGACGCGATCGTCAATACGGGCTTTCCGCCCCGGTCGCGTTGGCACGGTTAGCAACGTGCAAGCGAGACCTTTGCCCATCGGGTGAAGGCTGGTTTCTGACAGCGGTCTTCATCCAGGGGTGAAGGCCGCTGTGCGTTTACGGCACGGCGGTATGGCAAGCGAATCAAGGAGAAATCGCCATGCCGCAAGCAAATATCCGACGCTACCTCAAACACGGAACACTCCCGCAACTTCGCGTCTTCGAGGCGAGCGCGCGCCTGGGAAACTTCAGCCTGGCTGCGCAGGAACTCCACATGGCCCAGCCGACGGCCTCGGTGCAGATAAAAAAACTCACCGAAACCGTCGGCCTGCCTCTGTTCGAGCAGGTCGGCAGGCGCGTCTACCTGACGGATGCGGGGCAGCGCCTCTACGCGGGCTGCCATGAGGTGTTTCGCGCGCTGTCGTCGATCGAGGAGACGCTGAACGGCTTGCGCGTGATGGAGAACGGACATCTGCGGCTGGGCGTTTGCTCGACCGGCAAGTACTTCGCCCCGCGCATGCTCGGCGCCTTCATGCAGCGCTTCCCGGGCGTGCAAGCGTCGCTGGAGATCCACAACCGCAAGACGCTGATCGACCGGCTCGCGAACAACCAGGACGATCTGTACGTCTTCGGCTCGCCGCTCGAACGCGACGACGTCGTGACGCAGACGCTTCTGCCCAATCCGCTGGTAGTGTTCGCACGCGACGACCATCCGCTCGCCCAGACGCGGCGGATCAGTTTCGCGCGCATCGCCACGGAGCCCTTCCTGATGCGCGAACCGGGGTCGGGAACACGGCTGATGGCGACCAGGCTGTTCGAGCAGCGCGGGCTTGCGCCCAAAATCAGCCTGGAACTGAGCGACGACGAGGCGATCAAGGAGGCCATTCTGGCCGGTCTGGGGGTGGCGATCATGTCGCGCTTCACCTTGGGGCTGGAACCCGAACCCTCGCGACTGATCTGCCTGGACGTGAACGGATTCCCGCTGGAAAACCACTGGTACTTCGCCTACCCGGTGGGCAAGCGCTTGTCGGCAACGGCCCGGGCTTTCATGGATTTGTCGCGGACCGAAGCCAAGGAACTGGTCATGCAGGGCATCGCCCGGCAATAGGCCGAACACCGGCGGGGACGGCGCAGCCGCGGCAATGCGCCGCCGCCGGGGTAAAATGTGTTCATGAAAAAAATCGTCCTCGCCAGCGGCAACGCCGGCAAGCTGCGCGAAATCCAGGCAATGCTCAGTCCGCTGGGCTGCGAGGTCCTGACCCGGGCCGATCTGGACATCGCGGACGCGGAGGAACCGTACCCCAGTTTCATCGAAAACGCACTGGCCAAAGCGCGCCATACCGCGACATTGTCCGGACTGCCGGCGCTGGCGGACGATTCCGGGGTGTGCACGATCGCGCTTGGCGGCGAGCCGGGCGTGCACTCGGCGCGCTATGCCGGGGAGGCGCCCGGCCGTGAGCAGCGCGACGCGCGCAACAATGCCAAACTGGTAGCCGCGCTCGCCGCCAGCCGCGAACGCCGCGCCTATTATTACTGCGCCATGGTGCTGGTGCGCCATGCGGCCGATCCGCAACCGCTGATCGGCGAAGGCTACTGGTGGGGAGAAATCAGGGACGAAGCGCGCGGGCGCAACGGCTTCGGCTACGATCCGCATTTCTTTCTGCCCGATCTGTGCAAGACCGCGGCCGAACTCGATCCAGAACACAAGAACCGGCTGTCGCATCGCGGCCAGGCGCTGCGCCAACTGGTGGAAAAATTGCGCCGTTTCCCCTAGGCCCCGCCTGACACCGATGCCTGCGGCAAGCATGGCGGTCGCATCAAGCCCGGGGAGCATAAGCCTGAAGGCGCTGCCGCCGCTGTCGCTCTATGTGCACATCCCCTGGTGCGTAAGGAAATGCCCCTACTGCGACTTCAATTCGCACGAGTCGCGCGGTACGGCGCCGGAGCAGGATTACGTACGCTCGTTGATTGCGGACCTGGAGTTGTCCCTGCCGCAGATCTGGGGCCGGCGCGTGTATTCGGTGTTTTTCGGCGGCGGCACGCCCAGCCTGTTCTCCACCCGCGCGATCGCAGAGCTGCTCGCGGCATTCCGCGCCCGGCTCAATCTCACCGCCGACGCGGAAGTCACCCTCGAGGCCAATCCGGGCACCTTCGAATCGGCCAAGTTCCGCGGCTACCGCGCCAGCGGCGTCAACCGCCTGTCGATCGGCATTCAGAGTTTCGATCCGATACAGTTGCGCGCGCTCGGCCGCATCCACGACGGCGAAGAAGCGCGCCGCGCGATCGGCATCGCGCAGTCGCACTTCGACAACATCAACCTCGACCTGATGTATGCGCTGCCGCAGCAGACGCTGCAGGAAGCCGAACGGGACATCGACACCGCGGCCAGCTTCGGCACCAGGCACCTTTCGGCCTATCAGCTCACGCTGGAACCCAACACCCTGTTTCACCGCCATCCCCCGCCACTGCCGGAGGACGAACTCGCCGCCGACATGCAGGACATGATCGAAGCGCGGCTCGCTGGCGGCGGCTACGTCAACTACGAGACCTCGGCATTTGCCCAGCCGGGACAGGAGTGCCGGCACAATCTCAATTACTGGCGATTCGGCGATTACCTGGGCATCGGCGCCGGCGCGCACTCCAAGCTGTCGTTCCCGGCGCGAATTCTGCGACAGGCGCGCTATAAACAGCCGCGCGAATACATGCAGAGGGTCGCCGCAGGCGCGCCGGTGCAGGAAGAACACCTGCTTTCACGCAGGGATCTGGGCTTCGAATTCATGATGAACGCATTGCGTCTGGCCGGGGGCTTCGAGGTCGCGCTGTTCGCCGAGCGCGCCGGCCTGCCGATCTCCGCTGTGGAGCAACCCTTGCGGGAAGCCGTCCGGCGTGGTCTGATAACGCGTGACCACCTCCGCATTGCGCCCACGAAACGCGGACAACGGTTTCTGAACGATCTGCTGCAACTAATCCTGCCGCCGGGCGGAACAACCTGAGAAGGGATGCATCTCTCGATTTCGCAGTACACATTGAATCAGCGCTCGAAGGAGAACAATATGAACTGGACCGGACTGATCATTTTTCTGGTGATTCTCGCTGCGCCCTTCATCTGGGCGATCTCGATCTACAACGGCCTGGTGGCGCTCAGGAACCGATTCAAGAACGCGTTCGCGCAGATCGACGTGCAACTGAAGCGCCGCTACGATCTGATCCCCAATCTGGTGGAAACGGCCAAGGGCTACATGGGGCACGAACGCCAGACGCTGGAAGCGGTGATCGCGGCGCGCAACACCGCCGTCGGCGCGAACCAGCGCGCCGCGGCCAACCCTGCGGACGGCGCGGCAATCCAGGGCCTGGCCGCGGCCGAGGCCGGACTCGCAGGCGCCTTGGGGCGCATGTTCGCCCTGTCGGAAGCCTATCCGGATCTGAAGGCCAACCAGAACATGATGCAACTGTCCGAGGAACTCACCAGCACCGAGAACAAGATCGCATTCGCGCGCCAGGCGTTCAATGACGCCGTGATGAGCTACAACACCCGGGTCGAGTCCTTCCCGGACAATATCCTCGCCGGCATGTTCCAGTTCAAATCCGCGGAACTGCTGCAGGCGACTGAATCGGCGGAGGAGCGCAAAGCTCCCAAGGTGTCCTTCAGCTGATCCGATCCGGCAGTGGCAGGCCCGGGGGCGGCAGCGCAATGAATTTCTTCGAGCAGCAGGACGCGGCGCGGCGCAACACCAGACACCTGGTCATGCTGTTCCTGCTCGCGGTTGTGGCGATCGTCGTCGCAGTGAATATCGTATCCGCCCTCGCCTTCACCGCCGGGTATGCCGAACTTGTGACCGAAGGCAGGCACGTCATGGCGCCGCGGTCTCTTTTTGTATTCGTGACTCTCGCCACGCTGGCGCTGATCGCCGGCGGCAGCCTGGTTCAGCTCGCCCGTCTCTCCGCGGGCGGCGCGGCATTGGCGCGCATGATGGACGCACGGCCGCTTGCGCGCGCGAGCAGCGAACCGGCAGAGCGCAGGCTGCTGAACGTGGTCGAGGAAATGGCGATCGCCTCGGGAACGGCCGTGCCGCAGGTGTTCGTGATGGACGATCAACAGACGATCAACGCGTTCGCCGCCGGCTTCTCGCCCAGCCAGGCGACCGTCGTGGTCACCCGCGGCACGCTGGACAAGCTGAACCGCGACGAATTGCAGGGGGTGATAGCGCATGAGTTCAGCCATATCCTGAACGGCGACATGCGCCTCAACCTGCGCCTGATGGGGGTGTTGGGCGGGATCCTGCTGCTGGCCACGCTGGGGCGCATGCTGGCCAGATCCTCCTCGCGCAGCGACAGCAAAGGCAACTCCTTCGTTCTGCTGGGTTTCGGCCTGATCGCGATCGGCTACATCGGCGTGTTCTTCGGCCGGCTGATCCAGGCGAGCGTGTCGCGCCAGCGCGAATTTCTGGCCGATGCTTCCTCTGTGCAATTCACGCGCAATCCCGACGGCATCGGCGGCGCGCTCGCGAAAATCGGCCAATCCGGGTCGCGCGTCACCCATCCGCGCGCAGGGGACGCCAGCCACATGTTTTTCGGGGAGGCAATCACCGCCGGGTTCGCCGGTTTGATGGCCACGCACCCTCCCTTGGAGGAAAGGCTGGAGCGCATCTACGGCCGCCGGGTGGCGATCGGCGACATCGTGGCGCGCTCGGTGCCTGCCGCGCCAGAATCTCCCGAAAGTGCCGCCGTCAGCGGATTCGCGCAAGGCAATGAATTCGGCCGCAGCGTGGGCACGCGGCGCGGCGGCGAGGCCGGCGTGCAGGCGCTGATGCAGACCGGCGCCCCCGCGGTGATCGCAGCGATGGGAGGGCTGTCCACCCGGCTGGTCGATTACGCCGCATCGCTGCTCGACGCGCTGCCACGAACCGTGCGCGAGCTCACGCGCGACACCCGGGGCGCGAAACAGGCGATGTTCGGGCTGGTATGCGCGCTGGGCGGGCCGGCCAGGCAGGCGCAGGCCGAACTGCTGCGCGCAGGCGGCGAAGACGCCGGCCAGGTGGAGAAAGTCGCAGCCGAGGTGCAGGGCCTGGGAAAAATTGCACGCCTGCCGCTGATCGCTCTTGCCGCGCCTGCGCTGAAGAACCTGTCACCGGCCGAACGCAAGGCATTTCTCGTTCTGTTGCAGCGGCTGATAGCGGCCGACCGGCGCGTCACGCTGGAAGAATTCGTTCTGGCGACCATGCTGGAAGCGAACCTCGGCGAACGCGCCGGACGCGCGGTGCCGGTGAACTACCGCAAACTGGAGGCGCTCGCCGCGGACGCGCAGCTGATCCTGTCCCTGATCGCGCATGCGACGCGAGGCGACAGCGCCGCTTCGTTCGACGCAGGCCTGAAGGAGCTCGGCATTCCGCTCACGCTGCTGGCAGCAAGCGCCGTCAGCCTTGACGCCGTCAAAGCCTCGCTTGCCCGCCTCAACCAGCTCGCCCCGATGCAAAAACCGCGGCTGGTAAAGGCATTGGTAAAATGCGCGCTCGCCGACGGGACGCTGTCGCTCACTGATGCCGAGCTGCTGCGTGCGATTTGTTCCACGCTGGATTCGCCGCTGCCGCCGTTCCTCGAGGCAATGCCCTATGCGGCTTGAGGAGGGAGCATGGCAAAACGACTGACGCCGGCGCTGCGGCAAGTCAAGGCGCTGACCTTCGACGTATTCGGCACCGTGGTCGACTGGCGCGGAAGCATCAGCCGCGAAGGGCGCCAGCTGGGAAAGGCGCTGGGCGTGCGCGCGGACTGGGCGGCGTTCGCCGATGCCTGGCGCGCCGGTTACCAGCCGGCAATGGCGGAGGTGCGCGCGGGCCGGCTGCCCTGGACCAATATCGACGGCCTGCACCGGCGCATCCTCGAGCGCATCCTGGATCAATCCGGCCTCGATATGCTGAGCGAAGAAGAGAAGGATCACCTCAACCGCGCCTGGCACCGCCTTGCGCCCTGGCCCGACTCGGTGCGCGGCCTGAAACGCCTGAAGAAAGGCTATCTGATCGCCACGCTGTCCAACGGCAACGTGAGCCTGCTCACCAACATGGCGAAGCAGGCGGGCCTGCCCTGGGATTGCGTGCTCTCGGCTGAACTGTTCCATCACTACAAGCCCGATCCCGAAGCCTATCTGGGCGCCGCCGCGATGCTCGGATTCGAGCCGCATGAGGTCATGATGGTGGCGGCGCACAAGAACGATCTGCGCGCCGCGCAAAATGCGGGCCTGCGCACCGCCTTCGTGCAGCGGCCGCAGGAGTTCGGCGATCCGGCGAAGAAGGACCTGAAACCGGAGAAGGATTTCGATATGAACGCGAAGGACTTCAACAATCTCGCTGAGAAACTGGGGCTCTAAGGTCTTTCCGGTTATGGTTTTTCCTCAAAACCGTGTTCTTTGGACGGATGGTTTTTATCCGTCCAAAGAACACGGTTGCCACGGTCTCAAAACCACGGCTGCGACGGCAGCAGGTCCAGTCTCAGTATCAAGACCGCTCCGATCCCCGATCTGGCGCGGACAAAAGCGTCCGCGCCAGATCGAGGATCGTCGGTAAAAGCAAAACGTCCTAAAGCTTCTTGAAGACAATGTCCCACACTCCGTGGCCGAGCCTCAGGCCGCGGCTTTCGAACTTGGTCAGCGGCCGGTAGTCCGGCCGCGGCGCGAAGCCCGGCGCGGTATTGGCCAGTGCCGGCTCGGCCGCGAACACGGCGAGTATCTGTTCGGCGTATTCCTGCCAGTCCGTTGCCGCATGCAGGCAGGCGTCCGGCGCGAGGCGCGAGGCGAGCAGCGCGACGAACGCGGGCTGGATCAGCCGGCGCTTGTGGTGGCGTTTTTTCGGCCAGGGATCGGGGAAAAAGATATGCGCGCCGGCGAGCGACGCGGGCGCGATCATGTGCTCCAGCACCTCGACCGCATCGTGCTGGATCAGGCGCAGATTGGTCAGCCCGTTTTCGGCGATCTGCTTGAGCAGACTGCCCACCCCCGGGGTGTGCACTTCGATGCCGAGGTAATTGTTCTCCGGATGCGCCTGCGCGATCTGTGCCGTGGTCTCGCCCATGCCGAAGCCGATTTCGAGTATCGTCGGCGCGCCCCGGCCGAACAGCCTCTCGAAATCGAGCGCGCCCGCCGCGTAGGCGACGCCGTACACGGACGACAGGGTATCGACCGCGCGTCGCTGCGCGTTGGACACGCGGCCCTGGCGCAGCACGAAGCTGCGTATCGGAGGATGGGAAGACGAGGGCATCGGATCGGGCGCCTGATGATTGCCGGAGCCGGGCCCGGTCCCGGCAGGCCTCAGGCGGCCTTGCCGATAATGCCGGTGGCGGGCGAACTGGGCGCGGCCGCGTACAGTTTTTTCGGCATGCGCCCGGCGAGGAAAGCTTCGCGCCCGGCCTCGACCGCTTTTTTCATCGCCTGCGCCATCAATACCGGATTCTTGGCGGCCGCCACTGCGGTATTCATGAGTACGCCGTCGCAGCCCAGTTCCATCGCGATCGCGGCGTCCGATGCCGTGCCCACGCCGGCGTCCACGATCACCGGCACCTTGGCGTTTTCCAGAATCAGCTGCAGGTTCCAGGGGTTGAGTATGCCCATGCCCGAGCCGATGAGCGAAGCAAGCGGCATCACCGCCACGCAGCCGAGTTCCTCCAGGCGTTTGGCCAGGATTGGATCGTCGCTGCAGTACACCATCACCTGGAAGCCTTCCTGCACCAGAGTTTCAGCAGCCTTGAGCGTTTCCATCATGTTGGGAAACAGGCTCTTCGGATCGCCAAGTACTTCCAGCTTCACCAGCTCGTGGCCGTCGAGGAGCTCGCGCGCGAGTCGCAGGGTGCGCACCGCGTCATCCGCCGTGTAGCAGCCGGCGGTATTGGGCAGATAAGTGTATTTCGACGGTGGCAAAGCATCGAGCAGTGAAGGCTCGCCCGCGTTCTGGCCGATGTTGGTGCGGCGGATTGCCACGGTGACGATCTGCGCGCCGCTCACCTCCACGGCGCGGCGGGTCTCGTCGAAGTCCTGGTACTTGCCGGTGCCGATCAGCAGGCGCGAGGCATAAGCCTTGCCCGCGATATTCAGAGCGTCCATGGGATGCCTATTGAGTGTCAGCGACGCTCACGCGAGCGTCGCAGGAAACGGGAAAATTGACCGAGCTGGCGATGAAGCAATGCGCATGCGCCTTTTCGTGCAGCCGCTGAGCCAGCGCCGGGTCTCCGCCTCTGGCGACGACCACCTGCGGGTGCAGGCTGACTTCGGTGAAGCGCATCTTGCCTTCGTGCATTTGCATGGTGCCGCTGGCTGCGTCCGTATAGGCGACGACCAGCACGCCCGCGCGCGCCGCTTCGGCGAGGTAGGTGAGCATATGGCAGGTCGACAGCGACATCACCAGCAGGTCTTCCGGGTTATGGCGCGAGGCGTCGCCGCGAAACACCTGGTCGGCCGAACCCGGCAACGGCGGCTTGCCCGGGACTTCGATCAGGCAGTCGCGCGAATAGCTCTCGTAGGAACCGGTGCTGCCCTTGGCTGCACCGGCCCAGCTCACTTTGGCGCTGAAATGATGAACCTGGGCCATGCTCAGCCCCCTCCGACCGCGACCACGATTTCGAGTTGGTCGCCGTTGGCGAGCGCCGTCTGCGCGAAACGGCTGCGCGGCACGATCTCGCCGTTGCGCTCCACCGCGACGCGCTTGCCTGCAAGCTGCAGGCGCTCGAGCAGGGCGGCGACGTCGGTGCCGAGCTCGAAGCGCTGGGCAGCGCCGTTAACATTGACTTCTATCACTTTCGGAACCTGTGTAAACGGGCGGATTCAGCAACGCCTGGCCACGCGGCAAACCACATCCGGAATACGCGCAATTTTACGCCAGTTCGAGCGCCAGGTCATTATCGGAGGGGATGCAGCGCGCAAGCCCGTATTGCATCGAGCCGCAGGTCAGTGCCTGCCACGCAGCGCGAGCATCAGCAGGGCGGCGAGAGACAACAGGGCGCCGGCGCAGAAGGTCACGCCCGGGCCGAACCGGTCCCACAGCAGCCCCGCGAGCACGCTTGCGGCGAGCATCGCGATGCCGCTCGCCAGGTTGAAAAAGCCGAATGCGGTGCCGCGCAAATGCGCCGGCGCGGCATCGGCGACCATGGTGGCCAAGAGGCCCTGGCTCATACCCAGGTGCAGGCCCCACAAAGCCACGCCCAGCGCCACCGCGGGCAAGCCCTGTGCGCCGGCAAGGACCAGGTCGGCGACGATCAGCGTGGCGAGGCCCGCGCCGAGCAGGGCCGTGTGGCTCATGCGGTCCGCGAGCCTTCCCAGTGGATAGGCGCTCGCCGCATAGACGAGGTTCATCACCACCAGCACCAGCGGCGCGTAGCTGTCGGGCAAGCCCTGCCGCTGCGCGCGCAGGATGAGAAACGCCTCGCTGAACCGGGCCAGGGTGAATACGCCGCCCGCCGCGACCACGAACCAGTAGTCGCGACTCAATTCGGCCAGCGTCTTCCACTGGATCGGAGCGGCCGACTTGCGCCTGGCTCTGGCTGCGGCGGTGCCGGGTTCCTGCACGCCGAACAGCAGCAGCACCGCGATCAGGGCCGGAATCATGGCGTACCAGAACACCGTCCTGAAGTCCCCCGCCCACAGCAGCATCAGGCCGATGCCGAGCAGGGGACCGAGGAACGCACCGACCGTGTCGAGCGACTGGCGCAGGCCATAGGCCGCGCCGCGTATCTCCGCGGGCGCGAGGTCGGCAACCAGCGCGTCGCGCGGCGCGCCGCGTATGCCCTTGCCGATGCGGTCGATGAAGCGCGCGGCGAGCACCCCGTCCACCGTGAGCGCGAGCGCGAACAGGGGCTTGGACAAAGCGCCCAGGCCATAGCCGATCGCCGCGAGGAATTTCCGCTTGCCGAGATAGTCGCTGAGCGCGCCGGAGAATACCTTGACGATCAGCGCGGTCGACTCGGCGATGCCTTCGACGATGCCCACGGCAAACGCGCTGGCGCCGAGGCTGGTGACCATGAATACCGGCAGCAGGCCGTGTATCAGTTCGGACGAAATGTCCATGAATAGGCTCACGAAGCCGAGCATCCAGATGCTGCGCGGAATGGCGGGGGCGTTTTTCAAAGGACTTTTGACCTGGATCAAACCTGACTGGGGATAGAATATAGCATTTGTAACGGAATCAGCATAATATCGGAGAGCGATAACGATGGACAATACAATCACCCGCGGGATCTTTCTCGCGTTTGTGCGCGTACACGTTTTGCACCATGCTGCCGAGGGGCGGATCTTCGGACTCGAGATGATCAAGGAGCTGCGCCACCACGGCTATTCCATAGGACCGGGGACGCTCTATCCGATCCTGCACAACCTGGAGGAACTGGGGTGTCTGCGCTCGAAGCAGGAAGTGGTGAACGGCAAGCAGCGCAAATATTATGCGGCGACGGCCAAAGGCAAACGCGCTCTGGTCGAGTTGCGGAAGAAGATCCGCGAACTGGTACGGGAGGTACTGAAAGACGCCACAGTAAAGTAATGTATTCGCGCCGCGACCCATGCGCAACCCGCAATCCCGCGGAACAGTCGTTCCAGGACGGGCGGAAGGGTACGCGCGGCGCCTGCGTGACTTTAAGCAAGCCGATTCGATTTTTCGTTAACTGCAATATCCCGGAGGAATAAGTGAAACATCAGCGTATTGTCCGTTTTTTGGTTCAGTCCGCGTGCTGCCTTGCCCTGTTCGCGCCCTTGTCGCAATCCGCTGCCGCAGCGGCGAGCGTCAAGGGGGCTGTGAGCGACGGCTCGAAGCAGCCGATCGCCAGCGCCGCGGTCTATCTCATCCCCGCCGCCGACGTGGTGAATCTCGGCAAAGCCTCGCCGATCAATCGCAAGATCAACAGCCCCAACGACGAGCCGATGGAAGACACGCTCGCCTCCCATCGCGACAAGTACCAGAAGGGGATGACCGACAGCAAGGGCAATTTCTCCATCGCGAACGTGGCGGACGGCAAGTACTTCGTCTATGTCGAGCCCTCGGACAAGGAGCATCTCCCCGGCGGAGATGCCTCGAACAAGTCGATGACGACGGCCGAACTGGCGAAGGCGCCGCTCAAGATCGTCCTGTCCGGGAAAATTCCCGACAACGCCAGCTTCGTCGGCAGTTCCCAGTGCCTCGGCTGCCACGGCAGCCACGGCTCGATCAAGAAGACCATGCACAAACTCGGCATCAGCGTCATCGGCAAGCCGGGCAAGCTGCAGGACTATTCGCGTTTCCCGGCCCTGAACGAGGGGCTGAACAGGCTGATCGCGGGGACCACGTTCTACTTCGCCGGCTTCGACAAGTCCCGCGGGTTCGACAAGTACCTGATCTCCGAGAAGGCGCCGGCCGACCCCGCCACGGTGAACTTCACCGCCACCTTTTTCAAGGATACGGACGGCAAGGTCAAATTCCGCACCAGGAACGCGAAGGACGCCGCCGATCCGGAGCGGACTTACGTTGTCGAGATGACCTACGGCGGCGGCGTGAACAAGCAGCGTTACCTTTACCGCGTCGGCGATCACCTCTACCCCTTCGTTCAGTACAACCCAACCGGGAAGGAAGAGTTCAAGGATCGCGCGCGCAAACCGTGGCGCGATTACCACGGCGACTGGCTGTTCGATGCGGCGAGCAACAAGCTCGTCGATCCGCCCAAGGCAAAGTCGTTCGAGAAAGAGTGCGCCGCCTGCCATTACACCGGCTATACGCTTACCCCCACCGTGGGCGGTGATTTCGTCGCCGGCGCGGTCAAAGACCCGAACGGCGAGGCGGATATCGATGGCGACGGCGTGCCGAACGAGCTGAACATCGGCTGCGAAGTCTGCCACGGCCCGGGCTCCGAACACGTGAAGTCGCCGCTGCACAGAAGGGCGGCCACCATCGTCTCCCCGAACAAACTCGCGGCGGAGCGGGCCACGGTCATCTGCACGCAGTGCCACAGCCGGCCACAGGGGAACCTGAAGAACGACCAGCCGGTGAACAAGGAGAACCGGATGCTGATTCCCGGGACCAGCCGCAATGACTACCTGATCAACTACACCACGCGGGAGGACGCGGCGCAACGCGACTTCTGGCCGGACGGGATTCATTCCAAGTCGCATCACCAGCAGGGGACCGATTTGATCCGCTCCAAGCATTATCTCAACGGCACGCAGACCCTGTCCTGCTACAACTGCCATGACGTACACGGTAAGACCGAGATCAAGCACCAGCTCAAGCTGGAGGTGCGCGATGGCAATAACTCGCTCTGCGCCTCGTGTCACCAGGCCGTGAACATCAAGGCTCACACCCAGCAAAAGGTCGGGTTCGAGCACGCCATGCAGATCAACTGCGTTGATTGCCATATGACGAAAACGATGCAGACCGGCGCCGGGCTCGGAAAAGGGGCGACGAACAAGGACGGGCAAAACTACTGGGTGAACGACATCACCTCGCACCTGTTCGATGTGCCGCGCAAGAACAACAAGGGGGTGAAGGGAGTCGAACCCGGCAAGGCCATGCCCATCCCCTATACGAAGGGCTGCGGCGCCTGCCACGACGTGGAGGGTCTCGCAAAGCCGTAGCAGCAGTCGGACACACACTTTCTGTGTCGCGGAAAGGCCGCCCGAGGGCGGCCTTTCCCTTTCCGTTGGTGCGCCCCGTCGGCATGCGTACAACCACACTCGGGGGATTTCCAATCAAGCAGCGTAATGCGCGGCGATCCAAACTCGCGCGCCGGCACTTGAAACCGTTTCAGCTAGCGCCCGAAGCGCTTTACCACCGTCATGAGTTCGTCGATCGCCGCTTCGCCGTTGCCGGAACGGATCGCAGAGCGCACGCAGCCTTTGGTATGGCTCTCCAGCAGCCGCAGCGCGAGCGCGTCGAGCGCCGACTGAATCGCCGAAATCTGCGTCAGCACGTCCACGCAATAGCGATCCTCCTCGACCATTTTCGCCACGCCGCGCGTTTGCCCTTCGATCCGGTTCAGGCGCTTGAGCAGCGCCTGCTTGTTCGGTTGCACCACCGCATGTCCGGCATGATGCGCACACTCTTCGGAGTCAGGACGCGACTTCAAATCCCGCCTCCTCGACGCTGCGCTTGAGTTGCTCGAGCTTGACCTTCCCGGGGTCGTAATCCACCACTGCGTTGTTCTTTTCCAGGGACACCTCGGCTTTCGCCACGCCGTCCAGCGCCTTCAACACATTGCCCACGCTGCGCACGCAGCCGCCGCAGGTCATGCCTGATATTCCCAGTGTCACGGTTTCCATTTGGATCTCCTGTTGATAAAAATCGACCGCAAAAGACTCAGCCGCGCCGCCAGCGCCGCAACAGCAGCGAGTTGCTGACCACCGATACCGAAGACAAGGCCATCGCCGCCCCGGCGATCACCGGATTCAGCATCCCCGCCGCCGCGAGCGGAATACCGAGCACGTTGTAGATGAAAGCGAAGAACAGGTTCTGCCGGATTTTGCTCAAAGTGGCACGCGACAGGCTGATGGCGTCGACCACCGAGAGCAGGTCGTTGCGCATGAGCGCGATGTCCGCGGCTTCGAGCGCGACATCCGAGCCTGCCCCGATGGCGAAGCTGACGTCGGCCGCAGCAAGCGCCGGAGCGTCGTTGATCCCGTCGCCGACCATGCCGACGAGATGCCCTTCGGTCTTGAATTCGGCAACGGCGGCCGCTTTTCCGCCCGGTAACACCTGCGCCCTGTAGGTATCCACGCCGGCGGATTCGGCAATCGCCCTCGCCGTTGCAGCGTTGTCGCCGGTCAGCATCACCACCTTGATTCCCATCGCCTTCAACTTCGCGACCGCATCGCGCGAGCTCGCGCGCAGCTTGTCGGCGATCGCGAGATAGCCGAGGACGCGGCCGGCGCCGCCGACCGCGATCACGGTCTTGCCCTGCCCGACGAGCGGCCCGATCGCTTCGGCGTCGATGACCAGGCCGGATGCCGCGAGAAACTCCGGCGCGCCCAGGAGCAAGGCCTGTTCTCCTCCCAGCGCGGCAACGCCTAGCGCGGAAACGTCGAGCACTGCCTGCACCCCCTTGCCGGTGACGGAACGGAAGTCGTGCATCGGGGCCGGTTCGATCTCCTGCTGCTTCGCATGTTCGAGCACCGCGTGCGCGAGCGGATGGGCCGAGCCTGATTCGAGGCTGGCCGCGACCGCGACCAGTTCACGCGCGGAGCAGCCCGGGGCTGGAACCACGTCCGTCACCACCGGCCTGCCCTCGGTGAGCGTGCCGGTCTTGTCGACGATCAGCGTGCGGATTTTCTCCGCCTGCTCCAGCGCCACCGCGTTCTTCACCAGCACCCCCGCCTGAGCGCCGCGCCCGGTGCCGACCATGATGGCCGTGGGTGTCGCCAGTCCGAGCGCGCACGGACAAGCGATGACCAGCACTGCGACCGCGTTCACCAGCGCCGGCGCGAGTTCCCCGCCGATGCCCCACCAGAGCGCGAAGGTCAACCCGCTGATCGCGACCACGACCGGAACGAACACGCCCGCAACCTGGTCGGCCAGGCGCTGGATCGGCGCCTTGGTGCCCTGCGCCTCGCGCACCAGACGAATGACGCCGGCGAGCATGGTCGCCGCACCCACGCCCTCGGCGCGGCAGCGCAACAGTCCCTGCTGATTGAGCGTGCCGGCGTACACCTTGTCGCCCGCGTGCTTGTGTACGGCCAAGCTCTCGCCGGTGAGCATGCTCTCGTCCACGCCGGATTCTCCGCCCGCCACCAGGCCATCGACGGGAACGCCCTCGCCCGGGCGCACGACGAACACATCTCCGATCTGCATGCTCGCGACCGGCAGCTCTTGAAGCGTGCCGTCGCGCTCCACACGCGCGGTCCTGGGCTGCAGGCGGATGAGCGCCTCGATGGCGGCCGAGGTCCCGAGCTTGGCTCGCGCCTCGAGCAGCTTGCCCAGGAGGACCAGGGTGATGATCACCGCGCTCGCTTCGAAATAGACGTGCTGATGACGCAGCCCGGCGAGCGTCACCATCGCGGAGAGGCCATAGGCCATGCTCGTGCCGAGCGCCACCAGCACGTCCATGTTGGCGCCGCCGCCGCGCAGCGCCTTGTAGCCGCCGACGTAAAAGCGCCGGCCGATCCAGAATTGCACCGGCGTGGCGAGCGCGAGCTGCAGCCAGCGCGGCAGGAACTCGTCATGCGCCTGGCCGAACATGGAGAACATCCCCAGCAGCAGCGGCAGGCTGAGCCCGATGGATAGCCACAACAGCCGCAGCTCGGCATGGTAGGCGACAGCGCGGCGTGCCTTTTCCCCGGCTGCGTTCGCCTCGACGCGCTCGCTCGCCTCGTAACCTGCCTTGCGTATCGCCCCGACGAGCTGCTCCGGCGTGGCGAGTCCGGGCAGGTAGCGGACGTGCGCAGTCTCGCTGGCGAAATTGACCGCCGCTTCCACGCCTTCCAGCTTGTTCAGTGCTTTTTCGATGCGGGTCGCGCAAGCAACGCAAGTCATGCCGTGGATCTGGAACTCGGCGACCTGCTCGGGCACGGAGTATCCGGTGCGCCGAATCGTCTCGATCACGGCGGCCGGCGAAGTCAGGTTCGGCTGCAGCGTCACCTGGGCCGACTCCGCCGCAAAGTTCACGTTCGCCGCCACGCCGGGCAGCTTGTTCAGGCTTTTTTCAACGCGTGCCGCGCAGGCGGCGCAGGTCATGCCCGCCAGCGGCAGGTCGAGACGAACGGCAGGCAGGGCATCCATGAATCCAAGCGTCGAACCAGGAAGTATTGGCGCCGAGCATATACCCTATTGGGGTATTTGTCAAATACCACTCAGGGGTATTGGGGCCAAACGCTGCAGGGGCGTCGGCCAGAACCGACCAAGCGATCCCGGGCGCCGCGGTCCATGCCTGGTTCATCGAGCCTGGTCGCATCAAGCTTTCGGCTTGCAGGCGACTCAGGGAGCCTGCCCTGCAACCTGCGGTTCGTCTTCGATCGTGCGCGACCTGATCGACACCAACAGGATCCCGATGCCGGCCAGCGCATAGCTCAGGGTCTCCGCCGCTTCGAACGCGAGCAGGATCCATACGCTGTTGTTCGATATCATGCCGAGCAGGCGTTCAGATCGTGACCACCCGTTCGCCGACCGGCGTTTCTCCCGCAGGTGCGACCATGAATGAGGAGCGGCCGCAGCGCGAGTTTCACCTGCTGCGTTTTTTCTCGATTGCGAGCGGCATCGCCATCCTCGCAGTCGCGCTGATCCTGAGCTGGGCGCACTACATCGAGGAACTCGATGACCAGATCGAATTGAACGGAGCGCAGAACGCCACCCTCGCCCGGACTTTCGCCAACAACATCCACCCGGAATTCGACGCCTATTTATTCCGCGAGAAGTCGGGCACGGCAAGACCGGCGGGTGATCCGCAAACACAGAAACTGCACGACACGCTGGCACGCATGTCAATCGGGATCCCGGTCGTCAAAATCGTCATCTACGACCCCGAAGGAAGGACGATCTATTCGACCGAGCGCAAGGAATTCGGCGAAAGCAAGAGCCACAATTCCCTATTCCGGCTGGCGCGCAGCGGCAAGACGTCGAGCGAATTGACACGCCGCGGCCGGGTGAGCAAATCGGAGGGCGAAATCGCGCGTTTCGACCTCATTTCGACCTACATACCGATCACCGGTGCGGACGGCCGCGTCACCGCGGTGTTCGAACCGTATTCGGATGTCACCGCCGCGGTGGCGCGAATCAAGCAGGCCAACCTGCGGCTGCTCGCCGGCCTGATCGTGCTGTTTGCCTGTCTGTATGGCATCCTGCTGCTCATCGTCGGCAGGGCCGACAGGATTCTGCAGCGTCAGTACCGCGAACTGAAGCGCAAGGAAATGCAGATCTCCGCCAAGAACCGCGAGTTGCATGCCGAGATCGCCGGAAGGCAGGAAGTGGAAATGGCGCTGCGCGAAAGCGAGAAGATTGCCGCCAAGGCCAACCGGGCGAAGACGGAGTTCCTGTCCGGCGTCAGCCACGAATTGCGCACGCCGGTGATCGTCGTCAGCGCTTTTTCGGACCTGGGAAACCGCCTGAAGGCGCTGCAGCTCGGCGCGCGGGATTACATCTTGAAGCCGTTCGAAGTGCCTGAAGTGATACAGCGGATCATGAATCACCTGGAAGTCCGCATGCTGTATCGTGAACGCCGGCGCCAGTCCGAAATACTGGAGACGCGCGTGCGCGAGCAGGTCGCCCAGGTCGAACGGCTGTCGCGGCTGCAGCGCGTCTTCTTCCCCGCAGCTGGCCGAGCGGATCGTCGCAGGCACGCTCGGCGATCCGTTGAAAACCCACCGTTCCGATGTCACCGCGGTCTCGATCGACTTGCGCCGTTTTACCGAGTTTACGGAGTCGGTCGAGCCGGAGGAAGTGATGGAGGCGCTGCGCCAGTTCCACTCGGTGATCGGCCCGCTGATCCTGCAGTATCAGGGGACGATCGAGTACTTCGCCGGGGACGGCGTCATGGTGATATTCAATGACCCGCTGACCATGCCCGATTCGACGCAGCGGGCGGTTCACCTGGCGATAGACATGCGCGCCGCCATGGTTCCGGTGACCGCGGGCTGGCGCAACCACGGATTCGACCTCGGCATGGGAATCGGCGTCGCGCAGGGCTACGCCACGATCGGCACGATCGGATTCGAAGGCCGTTGGGACTACGCCGTGGTCGGAACCGTGGTAAACCTCGCGGCGCGCCTGTGCGCCGAGGCGAAGTCGGGGGAAATCATGGTGGACCGGAAGGTGTACGGCCGCGTTAAAGGCAGCATCGAAATGGAGCCGGCCGGCGATTTCGTCCTGAAGGGCTTTTCCCAGCCGGTTCCGGCGTTCATGGTCGTGCAGGCCCGCGCGACCTGAGCACCCGGCTGCGTCGCGCACAGTCCACGTACCACCATGAAAAATGTTCGGAAATGCTTTAGAATCCGCCACGCGTGAGCGGGAGTAGCTCAGTTGGCAGAGCGCCGGCTTCCCAAGCCTGAGGTCGCGAGTTCGAGACTCGTCTCCCGCTCCATTTTTGTCCCGCATCTATTCACGCGTTCTCAAATGAGCCCTGATTTCTCCGCCCGCCTGCTCGCCTGGCACCGGCGCCACGGACGCCACGACCTGCCCTGGCAGGGCACGCACGATGCCTATCGCATCTGGGTGGCGGAAATCATGCTGCAGCAGACCCAGGTCGCCGCAGTGATTCCCTATTACCTGCGTTTCCTCGAACGCTTCCCGGATATCGCCACCCTCGCTGGCGCGCCACAGGACGAAGTGCTGCGGCTGTGGAGCGGACTGGGCTATTACACACGCGCGCGCAATCTGCGGCGCGCGGCGCAGTGGGTAGCCGAGCAGCACGGCGGCGTGTTTCCGCGCGCGCTGGAAGAAATCCGGGCGCTGCCCGGCATCGGGCGCTCGACCGCGGCGGCGATCGCCGCGTTCGCCCATGGCACGCGCGTCGCGATTCTCGACGGCAACGTCAAGCGCGTGCTGGCGCGGCATTTCGCCGTTGCCGGCTTCCCGGGCGAGAAGCGCGTCGAAATGCGCCTGTGGCAACTCGCGCAAGAGCAGCTGCCGCCGCGCGCCATAGCGCGCTACACCCAGGCGATGATGGATCTGGGGGCGACGCTGTGCACGCGCGCGAAGCCCGACTGCGACGACTGCCCGCTGGCGTCCACCTGTCAGGCGCTGGCACTCGGTCGCGTCAGGGATTTTCCCGCACCGCGCCCGGCAAAGGCCGTGCCTACGCGCGCCACGCACATGCTGCTGCTCGTCCGCGGCGGGGAGGTGCTGCTGGAAAGGCGCCCGCCTTCGGGCATCTGGGGAGGGATGTGGAGCCTGCCCGAACTGGAAGACGCCGAGCGCGCGCGCGCGCATTGCCGCACAAGCTACGGCTGCGGCATCGCCACGCCACGGGCACTCGCCCCGCTCGTACACGGCTTTACCCACTTCAAGCTGACCATTCAACCGCTCTTGTGCCAAGTCGAGAAGCGCACGCAGGCCGCGCGCGCGCCGGGACAGATATGGCTGAGCCTGGAGGAAGCGCGCGGCGCGGCGATCCCCGTGCCCGTGCGCAGGCTCATCGAGCGCCTGCTCGCGGGCCAATTGGCAGCGTTGTAGGAGGCCCGCTCCCGGGCCGACCTAATTGGCAGCGTTGTAGGAGGCCGCCCCCGGGCCGACCGGTCTTCGAACCAGCGCTGATCGCGGCGAGGGCGCCGCTCCTACACGCGAGGGCGCCGACACACGCGAGGGCGCCGCCGACACACGCGAGGGCGCCGCTCCTACAGCCCTGCCCTCCTCTCACCCCACCCCTCGCCCGCGCAAGCGGGTGAAAAAGTGTTCTCCCTATCCGCCCGCGATTTTCGTGATCAGGATGACCTCGCTGTCGCGGTCGATCGGCTGCAGCAAGGCATCCTGATATATCTCGTTGTCGATCGCGACGGCGATGCCCGCCTCCAGGTGCGATCGCAGCTCCGGATAGCGCTCGCCCAGCGCCTGGAACAGCTGGCGCACGTTGGCGACCTCCAGCTCCAGCTCCAGCACCCCGTCGGTATAGGGCGCGAGGCTGCTCGACAGCGCTATCCTGGCCACGGACCTCAGCCTTTTGCAGCCGCCGCGTCGTCGATCGCCTTCAGCACCCGCGGCGGCGAGAACGGCTGCTCGCGCAGGCGCAGGCCGGTCGCATTTTCGATCGCGTTGGCGATGGCCGCCATCGGCGGGATGATCGGAACCTCGCCGCAGCCGCGCACCCCGTAAGGATGGTTGGGGTTGGGCACCTCGACGATGACCGTGTCGATGCGGGGCAGATCGGAGGCGACCGGGATGCGATAGTCGAGGAAGCCCGGATTCTGCAATATTCCGTCATCGCCGTACACATACTCCTCGTTCAGCGCCCAGCCTATGCCCTGGGCCGCGCCACCCTGCATCTGGCCTTCCACATAGGCCGGGTGAATGGCCTTGCCCACATCCTGAACGACGGTGTAGCGCAGTATCTTGACCGCGCCCGTCTGTTTGTCCACCTCGACATCGACGATATGCGCGCCGAAACCGGGGCCGGCGCCCTGCGCATTGATTTCCGCATGGCCGGCGATGGTGCCGCCGGTCTTGCCGCCCATGCGCGCGATCTCCGCCAGCGTCATGGGCGCGAACTGCGCGACGCCGGCGTCGGCCGGCTGCGCGCGCCCGTCTTTCCAGGCCACGGCTTCCGCCGGCACTTCGCGGATTTTCGCCACGCGCTGGCGCAATTTCTCGATCATCTGCCGCGCCGCAATCACGCAGGCCATGCCGCTGGCGAAAGTGCTGCGGCTGCCCGCGGTGAGAAAGTTGAAGCCGAGCGAGGAGGTATCGCCGACGATGGGCCGCACGCGCTCGAATTCGACCCCCAGTTCCTCCGCCACCATCATCGCCATCGAGGCGCGCGAACCGCCGGCGACATCGATGGTCCCGAGCATCAGCGTCAGGGTTCCGTCCTCCTGCAAATTGAGCGAGCAGGTGGTTTCGTTGCCGATATTGAACCAGAAGCCGGTGGCGACCCCGCGACCCTGATTCGGGCCCAGGGGCGCGCGGTAGTGCGGATGCGCCCGCGCCGCTTCCAGCGTCTGGACATAGCCGACAGGGCCGAGCTTGGGACCGTAATAGGTCTGCGTGCCTTCTTTGGCCGCGTTCTTCAAACGGAAATCGATGGGATCCATGCCGAGCTTCTTCGCCATCTCGTCGATCACGCTCTCGACGCCGAACACCGCGATCGGCGCGCCCGGCGCGCGATAGGCGGCGACTTTCGGGCGGTTCACGGTGACGTCATGACCGACAACGCGCACGTTAGCGAGATCGTAACGGGTGAAGGCGCACATCGACGCCTGGTTCACGGGCGAGCCGGGAAAGGCGCCCGCTTGGAAGTTCAGCTCCGCCTCGGCCGCGGTGATCTTCCCGTCCCGCGTGCAACCGATCTTCACCTTGACGTTGGCCCCGGGTGTCGGACCGGTGCCGCGGAACACTTCCTCGCGCGTCGTCACCATTTTCACCGGACGGTTCGATTTGCGTGACAGCGCGATCGCCAGCGGCTCGTTGTAAATATTGTTCTTGCCGCCGAAACCGCCGCCGATCTCGGTCGGCGTCACGCGGATCCTCGACACCTCCATCTGCAGCACCTTCGCGCACTGGGCGCGAAACACGAAGTGCCCTTGGGTCGAAGTCCACAACTCCGCCTGCCCGTCCGCACTGTAGCTCGCGAGGCAGGCCTGGGGCTCGATGTAGCCCTGATGCACCGGCTTGGTGTTGAACTCGCGCTCGATGATCACCTCTGCCTGCTTGAATCCCGCAGCGAGGTCGCCGTGCCCGTACTCCAGGCGCTTGGCCACGTTGGAGGGATGATCCGGCTTCGGCTTGACCCCTGCCGTGTACTGCTTTTCGTTGAGCAGCGGCGCACCCGCCTTCATCGCGGCGACCACGTCGATCACATGCGGCAGTATTTCGTATTCGACCTTGATCAGCGCCAGCGCCGCGCGCGCCACCGATTCGCTCACCGCCGCCACCGCCGCCAGCGGATGGCCGTCGTAGAGCACTTTCTCGCGCGCCATCATGTTGCGCGTGACGTCGCGGAAATTGATCATCAGTTCACCCACCGCCGCCATTTCATCCGGCATTTCGGCGAAATCCTCGCGCGTGACCACCGCCTTGACGCCGGGCAGCGCCAGCGCGGCCGAGGTATCGATGGACTTGATGCGCGCATGCGCATGCGGACTGCGCAGCACCTTGCCGATCAGTTGTCCGGGCAGGTTGTAATCGGCGCCGAAACGCGCGCGGCCGGTCACCTTGTCTACGCCATCGGGCCGCAGCGGACGTGTGCCTACGATCTTCAACTCTTTTTCCTGGTACTTGAGCATGGTCGACATGATCAGGCTCCGCGCATTTCGCGCGCGGCATCGAGAACCGCATCGACGATCTTGTGATAACCGGTGCAGCGGCACAGGTTTCCGGCGAGCCAGAAACGCACTTCGGCCTCGCTCGGGTCCGGGTTGCGCGCAAGCAGCGCACGCGCCGCAATCAGGATCCCGGGCGTGCAGATGCCGCACTGCAGGGCCGCGTGCTCGACGAACTTGCGCTGCAGGGGATGCAGGGCTTCGCCAGCGGACATGCCCTCTATCGTCTGTATGGCTTTGCCTTCGGCCTCGACTGCCAGCATCAGGCAGGAGCACACCAGGCGTCCGTCGACCATGACGCTGCAGGCGCCGCAATCGCCGGTGCCGCAGCCCTCCTTGGTGCCGGTGAGCCGCAGCTCATCGCGCAATACGTCGAGCAGGGTCTGGCCCGTTTCACAAAGAAATTCAACCTGGTCTCCATTGACCGTCGCGCTCACATGATTTCGTGCCATCAGCTGTGCCTCCCCGCCCGTTCCATCGCGATTGCGGCCGCGCGCCGTGCCATCACGCCGGCGACCTTGATGCGGAATTCCTTGGTGCCGCGCTTGTCATCGATCGGCTTGCACGCCGCGCTTGCGGCGGCGGCCAACTTGGCCAGTGCCGCCGCGTCGATCCTGGTGCCGATCAACGCGGCCCCGGCTTCGGGCACCAGCAATGCGCGTGCGGCCACCGCGCCCAGGCTGACCCGGGCGTGGCTGCAAACCCCCTTATTGTCGAGCGTCAGGTTGACCGCGGCGCCGACCACAGCGATGTCCATTTCGGTGCGCGGCGTGAAGCGCAGATAGGCATCGCCCGAACGCGGTGAGCGCCGCGGCAACAGGAACGAGGCGACGAGTTCCCCGCCCGCCAGCGTGGTCTTGCCCGGGCCGGCGACAAACGCCTCGATCGGCACCTCGCGCCTGCCTTGCGGACCGGCGATGCACACGAGGGCGCCGGCGGCGATCAGGGCGGGAACGCTGTCTGCGGCCGGCGAGGCATTGCACAGATTTCCGCCCATGGTCGCGCGGCCCTTCACCTGGATCGAGCCGATATACTTGACCCCGTCGACGATGCCCGGCCAGGCCAGCGCGAAAGCCGCGTTCTCGATCAGTTCCATGCAGGTGATGGCCGCGCCGACACGATAGCCGCCCACTTCGGCGGCCAGGGTCGTCAATTCGGGTATGGCCTTGATGTCCACCAGCAGCTCCGGGTCGGTGCGGCCGGAGCGCATCTGGATCAGCAGATCCGTGCCCCCCGCCAGCACCCTTGCCCGGCCGTTCGCGCCGGAGAGCAGCGCGATCGCCTGCTCCAGCGTATTTGGCGCTTCGTAGCGCATTTCGTTTATCTCCACTTGTTGATTGTTCTGCCGCAGGCAAGCTGACCTGGAACTGCTGATATTGCCACAGTTATCCCCGCCCTGCGAAATACGCATTGAAACGCCTGATCATCGGGTTCGGCCCTTTGTCCGCTCCCCTCCGGCACGATGGCGCAACATGGCTGTACGGATACGCCGGACAATTGCGGGCTAGACACCGTCGTAGAGCCAGGCGACGCCGTTGTACGCCTGTTCCGCTGTACGGCCGGCGAGCAATTGCCGGCGCAAGTCGCGCACGGCATCGGCCGCGTGGTAGACGTCGCCGTAGAAGCGCGCGGTCAGCTGCACGCGCGCGGTGCGCAGATAGCGCTGCTGCTGATAGGCGAGGAACGCGGCGTTGTAATCGCCTTTCGTTTGCGCCAGGCTGCGCGCCAGCACCACCGCGTCCTCGATCGCCATGCACCCGCCCTGCGCCAGGTACTGCAGCATCGGGTGTGCGGCATCGCCGAGCAGGGTCACGCGGCCGCGTGTCCACTGGCTGACAGGCTCGCGGTCGCACAGCACCCACATCTTCCACTCGTTCGCCATCGACAGGAACTCGCGCACCTTGGGGTGCTGCCCCGCGAAGCGTTCGCGCAATTCCCCTGGATCGCCATACGTGTCCCAGCCCTCCTCGTAGCGGCTGCTGTGAAACACGACCACCAGGTTGTAGACTTCACCGCGATGCAGCGGATAGTGCACCAGGTGCGTCTTCGGCCCCGCCCAGAGCACCACGTTGTTCTCGCGCAGATGCTCCGGCACTTCGGCCAGCGGGATCACGCCGCGGTAGGCGATGTGGCCGGAGACACGCGGCTTGCCGTCGCCAACCAGTTGACTGCGCACCGCCGACCACAAGCCGTCCGCGCCGATCAGGGCGGCTCCCTCGAAGGTCTGACCCGCCTCGGTCTGGACCACCACACGATCCCCGCGATCCTCGTAGGACGCGAGCCTGCAACTCGTCGTCAGCGTCGCCAGCGGCGAGCGCTTCACCGCGTCGATCAATACTTTGTGCAGATCGGCGCGGTGGATCACCGCGTAGGGATAGCCGAAACGCCGATGCAGGGGCTCGCCCGTGGGAATGCGCGTGATTTCCGAGCCGTCGAGCGCATCGCGCATTATGAGGTTGTCGGGGAACACCGCCCAATGCGACATCTGCTCGCTCACGCCGAGCGTTTCGAACATGCGGAACGCGTTCGGTCCAAGCTGGATGCCGGCGCCGATCTCGTGAAAATCGGCCGCGCGCTCCATCATCTGGACCGGATATCCTGTTTGCGTCAATGCGAGCGCGGCGGCGAATCCGCCGATGCCGCCGCCTGCGATGAGTATGGGCAAGTCGCTTTTCGCCATGTTTCTCCTCCCCTGGTTGCCGCGATTATAATAGCTTCCCGCGCCCAGCCCTGGGCTGCGCACCTGCCGGAATCTTGCATGCCTATTGCGTCAGAACAATTCCTCGAAGAACCCGCGCGGCGCACGCCGCTGCTCGACGAGGCCGATGTGCTGGTGCTGGGCGGCGGCCCGGCCGGCATCGCCGCAGCCGTTTGCGCCGCGCGTTCAGGCGCGCGTACCCTGCTTGTCGAGCGCTACGGCTTTCTCGGCGGCATGGGCACCGCGGCAGGCGTGACGAATTCTTGCGGCCTGTACGCCAACGTGCACGGCGACATCCGCCGCGTGGTGCACGGCGTCGCCAGCGATCTTTTCGCGCGCATCGAGGCGCTGGGGGGCCTGAGCACGCCGCATCTCATTTTCGGCAAGACGCGCGCGCAGGCCTACGACATGTCGGCTTACAAATGCGCCGCAGACGACCTGCTGCTCGCCGCGGGCGCGAAACTGCTGTTCCACGCCCAGGCGGTGGGCGTGGTGATGCGGCGCGAGGGTGAAATCGACGCGCTGCTGATCGAGACGCGCTCGGGCCGCCGGGCGCTGCGCGCGCGCATCTTCATCGACGCCTCGGGCGACGGCGACCTCGCCGCATACTCCGGCGCACCTTGGGATAAAAGCGAGCACTTGCTCTACCCGACGCTGATGTTCAAAGTCAACAACGTCGATGCGCAACAGGCGAAACACGCGGTGGAGGACATTCCGCGGCTGATGCGCGAGGCCGAGGCGAGCGGCGCATACCGTTTCGCGCGCATGGGCGCGATCGTGCGCCCGATGAAGAATCCGAACGAATGGCGCGCCAACGTCACTCAGATCCGCAATGCGCGCGGACTGGCGATGGACGGCACCGACGCAGCCGAGCTCTCCGCCGGCGAGATCGAGGGCCGGCGACAGGTGCGCGATTACATCGCCTTCCTGCGTGAGCGCGTGCCCGGCTTCGCGGCGAGCACCGTATCCGACATCGCGCCCCAGGTGGGTATACGCGAAACGCGGCGGCTCAGGGGCGAATACCGGCTGACGGGCGAGGACGTGCTCGACTGCCGCGATTTCGCCGACGCAATCGGCGTCAACGGCTGGCCGCTGGAACAACATGTCGCCGGCGATGTGCGTTGGAGCTGGCCGGCCATACCGGAATCGCGCGGCTACAACCAGTTGCCCTATCGCATGCTGCTGCCGCTCAAGATCGACAACCTGCTCGTAGCCGGCCGATGCGCTTCGATGACCCAGGCGGGGCAGTCGGCGGCGCGGGTGTCGGGCGGCTGTTTCGTCATGGGGCAGGCAGCGGGAACGGCAGCGGCCATGGCGGCGGCGCAGAACCGGATGCCGCGCGCGATCGAGGTAAAATCGCTGCAGACGCAACTCGAGAGCGAAGGCGCTTACCTAGGCCGGGATGTGACATGATTGCGCAATACTTGCCGCTTGCCCGTATGGCAACTGCATTTCGAAAACGACTATAGCCGGAGAAAAAATGAAAAAGTTTCTGCTCGCTCTTTTCCTGGCCCTCGCCAGCAGCCTGGCCATGTCGGCCGATCCCTGGCCCGCAAAGGCCGTCCACCTTATCGTGCCCTTCCCGCCGGGCAGTTCGCCTGACCTCATCGCGCGCATTCTGACCGACAAGCTGGCGCAGGCGCTGGGGCAGCCGGTAGTGGTCGAGAACAAACCGGGCGCGGGCGGCAACATCGGTACCGGCCTGGTGGCGAAAGCGGAACCCGACGGCTACACCATAGGACTGTCCATCCCGGGCCCGCTGGCGGTGAATACCGTGCTCTACAAGAAGATGGAGTACGACCCGTTCACCGAACTCGCGCCGATCACGCTCGCCGCCGTAAGCCCCAACGTGCTGATCGTGAATCCCAGCCTGGGCGTGAACACGGTGAAGGAGTTCGTCGAATACGCCCGGGCGCGGCCAGGCAAGCTCAACTACGGCTCGGTCGGCAACGGAAGCGCCTCGCATCTCACCATGGAACTGCTGAAAATGCAGGCCGGCGTCGACATCGTGCACGTGCCCTACCCCGGCAGCCCGCAGGTCAACACCGCCATCCTGGCCAACCAGATCCAGGCCGGCTTCGTCGTGCCCGGCACCGCCATGCCCATGGTGCAGTCCGGACGGGTAAAGGCCCTGGCCGTCACCAGCAGCACGAAGAGCCCGGTATTGCCCGACCTGCCGACCATAGCCGAGGCCTTCCCCGGCTTCGAATCGGGCGCCTGGCTGGGCATGGTCGCGCCGGCGAAGACGCCCAAAGCCGTCATCGACCGGCTGAACCAGGAACTGGTGGCCATCATCCACAGCGCCGAAGTGCGCGAGAGAATGCTGCGCATCTATTTCCAAGCGATCGGCACCGCCCCCGAAGGCCTGGCCAGCCTGATGCGCGCCGAGCGCGACCGCTGGGCCAAGGTGATCAAGCAGACCGGCGCGACTGCGGACTAGGCCGGCCCCGGCTCCCCGGCACCGCGGTACCACAGGCTGCTCATCGGGCCGAACTCGATCAGGGCCACGCCGCGGGTGCGTTTGGCGAGCTCGCGTTTGAGGATCTTGTAGATGTCGAGGTCGAACACCGGCCGGCCGCGCACCTCGAGTTTTTCGTAGATCTCGGCTTCGCTCTTCGCCGTGCCGAGGAAGCACCAGCGCTCGAACAGGTGCACTTCGCTTTTTTCACCGGAGCGCTCGCGCAGGCCGATCGCACCCTTGTACGGCCACTGTGCGAGCCGGAGCGACTGCAGCGCCTGCATCAGCCGCAGGTTGTGCGCAGCCACAGTCTCCTTGCCGCAGCAGGCGCCGCGGCAACGCTTGAGCTGATGCGAGAAGCAGGGCGCGCCCGCCTTGCGCGCCGGCTCCAAGCCGAGCAGTGCCGGGCACAAGCCCTGCTCTTCGGCAATCGCCGTGAGCGCGGCCAGCGCCGCGTGTTTCGCGCGAAAGGTTCCGAAAAGGTTCTCCAACCGGAGCGTTTCGGCATCTCCAGCCGTCACCAGGCGCAAGGGCGCGCGGCTATCGAGCGCCCCGGCCCGCTCCCAGGAGTAGAAGTTGGCGACGCGGCGTTCGCGCCGGTTATGCACCGGCAGCAGTTCCTTGATCAGGCGTGATTCGTTCAGCAAGGCGCCCAGTTCGCCTGCGGTCTCGATCCACTCCACCCGCGTCACCTGCTGCGTAATGCGCATATCCTTGGCCAGGCGGTGGTCTGCGGAGAAATGCGCGCGCACCCGCGCATGCAGGTCCACGCTCTTGCCGACGTACAGGGGTGCCCCTTTCTCGTCGTAGAACAGATACACTCCCGGCGCCTCGGGTATCGCCTCGATGGCTTCGGCCGACAATCCGGCCGGAAGGCTGGGCGCATCCATCTGCGCCTGCACCGCGGCGTTGATCAGCGCGGTGTCCACCTGCGCATAGACTTTCTGCAGGAAATGCCACAGCACCTCGGCATCGCCCAGGGCGCGGTGGCGCGCGCTGCAGGCGAGGCCGTAACGCTCGATCAGGCTGTCGAGGTTGTGGCGGCGGTGTTCCGGAAAAAGCTTGCGCGACAGCTTGGCGGTGCACAGCACGCGCGAGCGGTAGGCGAGGCCTGCGCGCCCGAACTCGTTCCTGAGAAAGCCGTAATCGAAGCGCGCATTGTGCGCGATCAGTATTTTGCCCTGCAGGCGCTGCCACAGCGCGGGCGCGAGCTGTTCGAACGTCGGCGCGTCGCGCACCATCTCGTTGCTAATGCCGGTGAGCGACTGGATGAAAGGCGGAATGCCCTTTTGCGGATTCACCAGCTGGCTCCAGCTGCCGATGAGCTCGCCGTTGGCGACCTCGACCAGGCCGATCTCGGTGATGCGCTCGTGCGTCGCAGTCATGCCGGTGGTCTCGAGGTCCAGGAAAATCAGCGGCTGGGGGAGCATGGGTGCGAGGATTCGGTTCGGGTCGGCGTTGTCATGTTACAGAAGAATTCCAGCGGCCCCGTCAGCTTCCTGGCCTATATTTCCGGGCCGTCAATTGGTCACCGCAACCCCGCCCACTTCGAGCAGCAGCACTGCCTCCCCGTCCTTCGGCGCCGGACCGAGGCGATGCCTCAGGGGGCGGCCGCTGGCGAGCGGATCGGTGGCGGAAAACACAATGTCGGCGGTCGCGCCGTGTCCCGGCACGCGCAGGTCCTTGTTCTCCCAGTCGGCGTGATAGCAGAATATGACCAGGGTTTCGCCGTTTGGCAGCGCCCAGCAGCGCACCAAGGTCCGATCCTGCATGATGTCGAGGATGCTGCGTATGCCCTCTTCGGGTTCGGCCGCGTAGCCGAATTCGACGTAGGTTGCGCCGCGGGCCGGCGCGGCATCAATCCAGAGTATCCCGCCGTCGTCTTCCACCGTCGGCCTGGAGAGGTAGTCGGTCGGAAAGGCGATCCAGGCCACGCGCGATGCCCTGCCGCTGCCGCGCGGAGGCGTGGCCGCGCGGCGCCACCTGAATCCGGCGCGATCGCGCAGCGGCGCTGGCGCGGCGCCGGCGCCGCTGTGCGCGCTGCGGCACATGCCGGATTTATTGAAGCTGTATTTCTCGACGCCCGCGATCGAACTCGTGGCGAGGTGGAAATCACCCAGTCGCGTCGTCGATGCGCGCCAGATGTCGGACACATAGCCATCGGGGCGTTTGACGCCGAAGCTTAGGTCGAGCAGAGAGTTGGGCACGGCGGCCAGTGGACGGGTCTGCACTTGATTGCGGTGCCCGCATTGTTATATCCCGCGAGACTGCGGTCAATGCCCCACGTTCGACCACCGGTCGGCCCGGGGGCGGGCCTCCTACAATACGCGACGCCGATTACGCGGCGTCGATCTTGTTGGAGGGGCGCCCTCGTCCCGATCAGACCCGATATCGAAGCCCCGTCGGCCTTGTTGGAGGGGCGCCCTCGCCCCGATCAAACCCGATATCGAAGCCCCGTCGATCTTGTTGGAGGGGCGCCCTCGCCCCGATCAAACCCGATATCGAAGCCCCGTCGGCCTTGTTGGACGGGCGCCCTCGCCCCGATCAAACCCGATATCGAAGCCCCGTCGGCCTTGTTGGACGGGCGCCCCCCCGATCAGACCCGATATCGAAGACCCGTCGGCCCGGGGGCGGGCCTCCT
>Ga0172375_10001682_pt1 | contig 35345 bp, 20 predicted proteins | sample LakKiv1m_FD_114537 | JGI IMG/M metagenome (GOLD analysis project Ga0172375, IMG submission 114537) | Freshwater microbial communities from Kabuno Bay, South-Kivu, Congo - kab_092012_11.1m | ecosystem: Environmental > Aquatic > Freshwater > Lake | place: Democratic Republic of the Congo... | reverse complement strand
TCCAGCATGTGCGCCACCTCGGGATACTCCCAGTACATGATCCCGAAGCAGTCGGTCAGGTACGCCACATTGGACCGCCGCGACGCCAGCAACAGATCAATCCCCGCCTCGTTCATCAAGCGCTGCACGCGCTGTAGATCAAATAACATCTCAGACATAGTTGCACCTCTATAATGTGCTGCGGAGGATCGCTTTGAAAAAAGATTTAAATGATGTTAAATGATTATATGATTGTTCATTTATTTTTTTGTAAAAAAAATGAATGAACTATCTTTAAAATCATATAACATCATTTAAATCTTTTTTCAAAGCGATCCTCGTTATAATCTAAAAGTTTCTCTGCAGACCCGCAGGAAGTTCAGGCCGAGCACCTTTTGCACGTCCGATTCGCCGTACCCATGGTCGAGCAGGGCTTGTGTGATGCGCGGCATCTGGCTCAGGTCGTCGATGGCCCAATTCAGCACGAAGGTGTTCTGGTCCTCCTGCAGCTTGCGCCAGGCGCCTTCGGTGGGGAAGAAATCGCAGCCGAGGGCGACGTGGTCGATGCCGACGGTCTGCGCTATGTGATCAACCTGCTTCACTACGTCCTCCGGCTTCGGGTTGTCGCCGAGATACGAGTTGTAGAAGTGGATGCAGAGCAGGCCGCCGGTGTCCGCCAGCGCCTGCAATTGCCGGTCGGACAGGTCGGTGGTGACGGCGGCGCAGGAGCCGTGGGAGACGATCACCGGCTTTCTACTCGCCTCCGCGGCAGCCAGGAAGACGTTCGGGGGCAGGTGGGTCAGATCGACGATCACCCCCAGCCGGTTGCACTCGGCGATAACCTGGCGGCCGAAGTCACTCAATCGGCCATCCGGCACGACGTGGTTCGGATAAATCCACGCCAACTGCAGCTCGCGCAGGCCCAGCCGGTGGAACAGCCGCAACGGGGCAAAGCTGCCCTCCAGCCAGCGGCTCCCCTCGCAACCCAGCATGATGGCGATCTTACCTTCCGCCTTCGCGCGCTCGATGTCGGCGGCGGCGCGAACGAGGATGCTGTCGGTCGCCTCGATATCCGCCAGCGCTGCCTCCATACCCTCCGTCATCCGCCGCAGCCATCCCTCCTGAATATGAGCGGAGGCTTCCGTGCCCGCCTCGACATCGACGTCGAGCGACACCTGGAAGCACTTGCACGTCACCCCGCCCACCAGCATCAGCGGCACATCTTCGGCAATGGGCCGGTGGTCGTGCATCACGGCGATGAGCGAACGTTGATGAAGGTCAGTCATCTCTCTCCTGCGATCTCGGGAAACTAAAGGAGAACAGCCGCGCGTTCTCCAGGTAAAACTTCAGCCGCACAGTTTTACCGGCCAATTGTCCGACAGAGGCAATCGGCTTCCGGCATTGCGCATAACGGGAAGTGTCTTCACCCAACTCCCCTGAGAAACCGGGGATGACCTGTCCCACCTCGTCCAGCGCCTCCACTCGCAGGCGGCCGTCCTGCGCATCGGCGTTGACGCAGAGAGTCTCTCCCCCGATGGTCAGTGGCTGGGTGAGCAGCGCGCCGGTTTCGCCGGGCAGGCTTTCCCAGGAGGCGAAGCCGTCGCGGCGGAGGGTGGCGCGGCCTATCGCCGACGACCAGGGCCGCGACATCGGCTCATAATGCTTGAGGTCGAACCCGCCGTAATAGAAGACGAAATGCGTATCGGTGACGATGGGGTCGGTAGGCGCCAGCACCATGCTGCTGTCGAAGGCGCCGGGCGCGCCCAGCCCGATGAAGTTGCCCCGCCAGGGACGGGACCAGGCCAGGCCGTCGCGGCTGAAGGCAAGCTGCTGCTCGAAGTGCCCGCGCTCGTCGTGCATGGTGAGGAAGCCCAGGTAATACGCGCCGTAGGGGAGCACGAACATATACTGGATGTTGGCGTCGGGCCGGTCGCGCCCGTCCTGGAGCAGCACCACCCGCTCGCCGCGCCAGTGCCGCCAGTCGTCGCTCTCCGCCCACCCCTGCACGCGGCGGGCGTGCCAGGCGCCGGTCAGCGGGGCGCCGCCGCCGTCGTCCTTTCCCTGCTCGCCCGCCCGCAGCAGCAGCGCCGCGTTTTCCACCGTCGCCGCTCCCCCCGGGTGGAAGGTCACCATCGGCCCGCTGATCTCGGCCAGGCCGTCTCCGGCGGGCCGGTGGTCGAAGGTCGGAAAGTGCGCGGTAATCGGACGGAAGCCGCCGGCCTGATCGGGTGTCTCGCCGGTCACCTCCCAGATTTTGTAATAGGTGGTGAAGCGCTCGCGCCGCGGGTCCCACATGGCATGGATGATGTCGGAGGGCACGTACCATACGGGGTTGCCGGGGTCTTCCGTCCAGCGCCGGCCGTCGGGCGAGTAGGAAACGAGCTCCCCGTCGTAGGTAAAGCGGATGGCCTTGTAGCGCTCCGCGCGCGGGCAGTCGGGCCGCGGGTCGCGCACCACCGAGCGCGCCGCCTTCTCCGGGTGCGGCCCGCCGGTCAGCATATTGCGCGCGGGCATACCGTCGAAGGTTTCGATGTTCAGCGCCGGCTTCTCCCACGCCAGCCCATCCGGCGACACCGCCAGCCCCCAGCGGTAGTGGTTATCTTCCACCCGGAAGCCGACGTAATAGAAGTCATACTGCCCGGTGTCCGGGTTCCACAGCAGCCGCGTCCCCCAGGTATACGGCCCCTTCCCCTCCCACGGTTCGGTGCAGGTCAGGATAGGATTCGCCGGGTCCTTCACCGCACTGTGGAAGGTCTGCCGGCAGCCCCGCGTCTCGGCGACGACGTGGTCGTCGAGGAGGAGGACCGGTTCCGAACCTATGCGGAGTGGTGTCATGAGCTGTTCCTGGGATCGCAGGCGTCCCGCGCCTGCCTTTAACGATAAGCCTTCCTACCAGGGCAGGCGCGGGACGCCTGCGAGCCCAGGGTGATCAATCTCCCCCTTTCCTACCCCACCACACCATCTCCGCGCTCGGGCTGGATTTCACCGCTCCATTTTCGAAGCGGGCCAGCAGCGGGTGGATGTTGCCGTCGCCGCCGATCTCCGGAGCGCGAACACGGATGGTGCAACTTGCCGCGCCGCCGGGGCGAATGGCGGGAATCTTCACCTCGCCGGCGGACTGCAGCCAGCCGGCGGGAGCGGTGAAGCTGAGACGACCCGCCGCCAGTGCGCGCGGCGAAGGATTGAAGACGGTTGCCTTCACCGTGAAGGCATCGCCGGCCTGAATTGTCGCCAGCCCCGCGTCACCCCGCGTCACATTATTCAACTCCAGGCTGACCAGCGGGCCGGCGTCCCTCAGCGCGAGGATGGTAGCGTGCGTGTCGAAAGACGGCATGCGCAGGCGCAGCGTGGTCCCGTTCAGCGTATGCTTTACCGGCAGCAGCCGCCGGCTGCCCCCCATCGCGACCAGCACGCTGGTGAACGGGCCGGAACCGGCCGGCAACGTCACTTCCAGGTCGAAGGGCTTCACCGCGTCGTCGTTCATGCTGGTCAGGCCGACCAGTATATTGCCTTCCGGCGTGACCAGCGGCGACTCGACGCGGAGCTTGACCGCCACGCGCGGGGGCAGGCCGCCGGCCGCGCTGCCCGGCTGCGCGCCGGCGTATTTCAGGAAGGCGTCGAGCAGGCGGAAATAAGAAAGACCGGAATGGGTGGTGTCCAGCTCGTATCGCGTGGGGGCAGCCTCATAAACCGTGCCCAGCAGCATCGCCGAGTAGAGCGCCTTGCCTTTGCCGTAATTGTTCGCCACATAAGCCGGCTGGCCGCCGTGCGTCATGCTGATGACTTGGCCACTCACGCACTCGACCGGATCGAGCATATAACCGACGAGCATGAAATCGCCCATCGCCTTCGCGACCGGATGGGTGGCGCCCGGCTGCTGCGCCGATTCGTCGATCTTCTGGTAGTAGTTCTCGCGCACCACCGCGGCGTCAGTCACCTCGCCATAACCCTGGGTGGATTGCTGCAGCGCCAGCGTCGAGCCGGTCTGTTTTCGCGTCGCGGGCAGCACGCCGAAGATGGAGGCCAGCGTCGTCTGCGGCTGTCCGTATTCGTCGAAGGCGCCCGGCCAACTGTCGGCGATCACCGCCCCGCCGCCCTTCACCCACGCCTCGATCTCTTTCGCCGCCGCCTGCGGCACGTGGTTGCAGCCGGCCAGCACCAGCGCCCCCACCCCGCTCAGCTCGCCCTCGGCGATCTGCCGCGGGGTGATCCAGCGCACCGGGTAGCCCAATCCGCGCAGCGTCTCGTATACGTGGGTCGGCGAGTTCAGCCCGCTGCCGTACCAGCTATCGTGCGGCTGATCCAGCCCCAGGTCGATGCGCGACCAGTACAGCGCAACCGGCTTCACCGCGTGAGTGTAGGTAGCGGACATAAGCAACGGCTCGAGGCGGTGCACCTCCTGCGCCTCGTCGGAGTAGGCGGCCAGCTTCAGCTTGGGCGTATGGTCGTTGCTGCTCAATCCCCACTTCGGGTAGCTGGCATGGCCGGGAGAATCCTGGAACATGAACAGATGGATGCCATGGATGCCTTTGGCAACCTGCGTCCAGTAAGTACGGGCGGCGATGCGCGGATCGGTAACGTGGTTGCTGAATTCCTGGTTGATCAGTTTACGCCCCTGCCCCAGGCTGGTGAGGAATTCGATCTGGCTGCCCATGTCGTCGTCCGCGCAGTAAATGTCGAAGGCGATGTATTTCTCCTCCTTCAGTCCCGTGCGAATCAATTCCTCGAAGTCGTTGGGCCGGAAGGCCATGAAGAAGGGGGCGGCGATGTCCAGGTTCGAGTTGGCGCCCAGGCAGGGCAGGTGCCGGGGATCCAGCGCCTTGATGATGGGAATGCGCCGACCCACCGAGGTGGCGTAGGCCTCCCCGCTGAACTGGCGAAACTCCAGCCAGGACGCATGGTTCTCCGCATAACTCTTCGCCGGCTCGATCTCGTCGAAATTCTGATATTTGCTGTTCCAGCGCTTGTTGAGCGTCGCGATGTCGCCGTGGCGCGCCCGCAACCAGGCGCGGAAGGCGTCGATCGCCCAGGGAGAGTAATCCAGCCAGCCGCCCTCTTCGGCGCTGATCCGCCAGGCGCCCAGGCTGCCGTTGTCGGCGGCCAGCATATCCTTCACCCGCTGCTTTAGCAGCTCGTCCGCCTTCTCGACCAACGGCTGGTAGTGCAGGCTGAACATGCTGCCTACCTGCCCCTCCGCATTCACGAACCGCCCCTCCGGTGTGGGGTGCGCCCGGTCGAACGCCGGATCGCTGACCCCTTCCATCGGAATCATCGAGGGAATGCCCCACTTGCCGGCGACGGGATAGGCGTGGTCGCGGTTGAAGCCCATGCGGATCATGCGCGCGCCGTCGATGTAGATCGAGTAGTTGTTGATGAGACCTGACCAGAAGCGCTTGCTCGGCTCGTCAACTCCGGCGAAAGCATCCACCTTCGCTGGCGTTCCAGGGGACCAGGCGAACCCACGCGGCGCGCGCGGGAAGGCGACAGGGCCGTCCGCCTTTGCCGTTGCCAGCGCGGGCAGCGACGCCGCCTCCATGCCGGCCGGGTTCAGCGCCGGGTCGGTGGTGGCGATAATGCAGTCGATCTGCCGCTCGCCCGCGCCTCCGCCGGGCATATACATGCCGAAACTGATGGTGGCCGGCACGGGCCTATCAAAGGTGACATCGAAGGATTCCCAGACAAAGCCGGCGGCGCGCGGCGGCTCCTTCTCATAAGGCCTTTCCGTCGGAAGGAACGATTTCCAATCGAGATAGTGGAAGCCCAGCTCCTCGGTTGCTTCATCGCGAACCAGCGCGAAGGCGCCGATGGCGCGGTCGGGTGCGGAGCGGAGATAGCGCACCCACAACCGGTAGGCGCCCGCCCGCGGGATGTGCAGCGGGATGCCGCCGGATTCGACCAGCGAGAAGGTTGCCGGATAATATAGCACCTTTCCCCCGCTGGCGCCCTCCACCGCCTTGACGGTCCAGGGATTGGCGCCGGCCTGCATGACGCCCTGCCCGGCTTCCGCCTCCGTGAAAAGCGTCACCGGCGCCGCGCCGGCTATAGCAAGGGAGATAATCGACAGGAGAAATAAAGCGAGATATTTCATGGGATTGTCCTCAAGGGAGCCAAACGATTACGGCAACACCGCCATACTGTCAAGTGCTCCGGAGATCGTTTCGGTCTCCGGAGCACTCGCCACTAGTCACTAACCACACACTACTTACTATTTCATCCCGAACGCATCGATGAGCTCGATATCCAGCCTGTTGGAGGGTTTGCTCACCTTGCCGTCCTTGTCCTTGTAGGTGACCCACAGGTAGAGCTTCATCGCCGGACGGAAGCCGTAGATCTGCGTGCCGCTCTTCGCCGGGCGACCCAGCACTACCGCGCCGCGGCCATCCGGGTAGGCGGCCACCCACACCGCGTATTCGGCGGCTTGCGGCGTCTCGGTGAAGTTCACGTGGGCGCTGGTGCCGTCATAACCCCAGTCGGGCATCCTCACGCCCTGCAGCTTCACCGGCGGCAGCGGATTGTCCGCCATCTCCGCGATCGGATTGGGCAGCACGACACCCGCCGTGGAGAGCGGCATGCGAATCCGGTTCAGCGTCACCGCGTCCTTGGTGGCATCGAAAGGCGTCGCGTATTCGGCAATCAGCTCGCCCAGCAGCACGTCCGCCGGATTGGCCGGCTGGATGTCGTTGACGTACAGCACGTGGGTGCGGCGCTCGACGATCACCTTTTCCAGCGTCAGCGGCAGGTCCACGATGTTGTCACCGCCGTAGTTGCCCCACCAGGTGGAACCGAACTCGCGGTAACTGTCGTATTCGCTGTTGCTCGGCAGTTCAAAGCGCAGATACCGCCAGCCGTCGAAGGCGAACATCGACCAGCCGTGCACGTCGTTGCAGTTCCAGTCGTCCTTGGTGCCGATGCTGATCCAGCGCTCGCCCTTTGCGTCCTTCAGGCTGTATACCACGCGGCCCCAGTCGCTGTTGGCCTTCACCCACATCCCCAGCGCGGCGGCCTTGCCGGGAATCTCGAGGGGAGCCTTCGGCTTCAGCACCGTGTACCAGGGCATGAGCTTGCGCTCTTTATCCTGCTTTTCCAGGTGTATGGCGAGGAAATTGCCTTTCCGCCCGGCATCCATCGTGACCTTCGCGCTCATCTTGCCGAGGAAACGCTTGACGTCGTAGTTGTTGTTCTCGTAGATATCATCGCGCTCGGCGGCAATCTTCCACGAGCCGTCGCCAAGGTTGGCCAGGGTCAGCTCTTTCTGCACCGGCGACTTTTTCACCGCCGGGCCGTCGTGCATGGTTTCCTGGTTGCGGTTGCGGGCCCATTGCACTGCGTTTGAATTGTCCGGCGCGCCCACTGCCGTCGCGGTGATCTCGCCCGCCCCGGTGATATAGACCGGCGACTCGCCGATAGTGATGGTCGCCTTGCCGTTCTCCGATTTGACCGGCGCGCCGTTATCCATGCTGTCGATTACGGTGAAGGATGCATCCTTCGCTAGCGTCAGGGTGATTGTCCGCGAGCCGCGCACCGTCCACAGCGCGTATACCGTCTCCCGCGCTCCGGCGTTAGTCCAGGAAGGTCGCGTGAACTTCAGGCAGTAGGCGGTGTTGGAGCCGGTGGGAAGCCAGGAGTCGAATTTCGACCGCTCCAGCATGCGCGTCATCGTCGCGTAGTGCGCGTATCCCGGCTTGGGATCCAGATACGGGATGCGTCGCTGGATGCCGCAGCCACCGTAATGTTCCGCCCCATAATAGTCGCCGCAGTCGAAGGCGAACCATCCCGAATAATAACGCTCGACGCCGTACGTCAGCGAGAGCAGCGTCCAGCGGTGGTAGCGCTCCGCCTGCTCCTGCCAGGTCAGCGCCCCCGGCTCTGTTGGCGAGAAAGTGCCTTCGTTATAGAAGAGCAGCGGATCGTCGATGCCGGCCTTTTTGTATTCCTCCTTGAGGATATACAGCCGGTGGGTGCTCATTTGCGCGAGCTGCTGCTCGGGCAGGCGCTCGAAACCGATCATATCCAGCGCGCTGCCGTCGATCAGGCTCTTCGGAAAGCCGGCGCGCAGCAGCGCCACCGAGAAGAGCGGATCGCCCCACGGGATGAGAACCTTCGTATTCGGCCACGCCGCGCGCACGCCCTCCGCCGCCGCTTTCGAGGTGTTGTAGAACACGCGCAGGTTCTGCTTTTCTTCTTCGGTGAGCTTGTATTCCTCGCCGTAATAATCGGGCGGGCAGGCGCCGGCGGTCAGATCGCGGGAGATGTGCGGTTCCGGGAAGAAGGTGACGAAGTCCGGATTGTCGCCTTGCGCATCGCGGAGCAACCCGACCGCCTTCTCCTTGTAAGCGTTGTATTTAGCCATGTCGAGCGGATCCGCCCCCGCCCACTCCCACTGCGGGCTGATGGGCCAGGCATTGCCGGCCATTGCCCACTTATTGTCGATCATGAATTTACCATCCGGCGTTTCGGGATTGGGGACGCCGCTGGCGATGCTGCCGCGCGCGCCGGCTGCCTTCATCAACTTGTTAACCTCGAGTCCCGGCGGCCCGTAGTGCCCGGCGCCGTAGCTCCAGAAACCGAACATCGGGCCTTCACCCTTTGTCCAGAACGGCGCGCGGGTGTCCTCATGCAGCTTGCAGAAGTTGCGCACTTCCGTCCAGGCGCTGTCGCCGCTCTTCAGTGTGACGCTCAGCTCGTGAATTCCGTTCTTCTTCACCGGGAAGGTGAAAGATACCGGCTGCGTCTGCCCGGCTTTCAGCGTTACGGTCTTATCCTGCGCCGCCGTGACTTCCCCTTCGTCGTAACTGGTCGAGTGGGCGGTAACCGTCACGGTTTTCACCACCGGCGCGTTGTTGGTCAATTTCACCGTGTAACCCGGCACGGCGGGCGCGGTCCACACGTGGCCGAAGGCAGTCGGTTCGAGGCTCATATCTACCGCGGTCTTGCGCAGGGTCAGACCGTAAACATGCACGCCGCTGAGCCGTCCCGCGCCGTGCCAGCCGTAGAGGAACGGGTCGGGATAGCTGCGGTATTGCCGCACTTCCTTGGTCAGCTCCAGCTCCAGCATATCCAGATCGGAGAAACTGTTCAATTTGGCCGGATCGAGCGGGACCTTCACCAGCCACAGGTTGAGCTTTCGCCCGTTTGCCAGCGCCACCGGCAGCGGTGTGGCGTTGACAGCCGTCTTCGCGGTGAAGGCCGGCACCTCGGTCTCGAAAGATTGCGCGAATCCGGCATTCGGGCGGTAGAACAGCGCGGACAGCACCGGCACGTTATTCCGATCGCCGTCGAAGCCGGCCACCACGTAGAGCGCGTCATAGCGCGCGTTGGGTATGCGCAGCTTGATGCGCGCCGGGTCTTCCATGAAGCTGCCGATGTAGCGCGGGCCGTAGCTGGGGAAATATCCGGCCTGCGGTCCTTCGCGCAGCAGGCTGTGGCCCACGTCAATGTGATCGGCAGCCTTGCCCTGTCGGTCGGCGAAGCGGAAGGGCACGCCTTTCACCGTAACCGTCCGGCCGAAGGGCAGCGCGCCGGCGGCCATCTCCGTGCCGAACAGGCCGCGGTCGCGCGCGTAGCCGTCCAGCGCGATTGGTTCATACAGCGGCACGGCGGCGGGCAGCGGGCGGATGGACAGCTCCGCCAGCCGCGACCCCGCCGGCAGCGTTATCTTGATCTGGCCGCGAGTCTGCGGATACTTCGTCTGATCCACCAGCAGCCGGTCGTCCACCCAGATGCGCGTGGCGACGTCGGAGAGCTGATAGCGCACGCGCACCCACTTGTCCTGGCAGAGCGGCAGCGCGCTCATGTCCTTTTCGATCGGCTCGCGCACCGCGTCCGGCCAGGTGGGCATGATGGTGTCATAGGCACGCAGGTCGTAAGTCTGCGCGACGCTCACCGGCTTGTCCAGCGCATTCAGGTAGATAGCGATCACCAGGTTGCCGTTATAATACCCGGTCAGGTTGACGATTGTGTTTTTAGCCGCGTCGGCGGGGTTCTGCAGCGTGAAGCCGACGGCCGCGGTGGTTGCCTTCTCGCTGCACCCGACCCGCGCCAGGTAATTGATCTCCACATTGCCGTAATCGCCGCGCGATTGCACGGTGATCGGCGTCTTGCCGGTTACCAGCACGGGCCGGCCCAGCAGGGGATCGTTCTCGATGGCATACTGACCCTCTGCCGCGCCGCCGGTGATGTCCCAGCGAAGCTTGGCGTCGGGTCCGAAGATGGAGTCCGGTTCGGCAATGGATGCCGCAGGCGGCGTCCACCACGAAGCGCTCAGCGCATTGCCGCCGATGACGGTTAGCGCGCCCAGCAGCAGCAGCAGGATCAGTCCGGTGAGTAGACGTTTCATGACACAACCTCCCGATAAAAACGGTTTCCGGTTCTTTTCGCCCTTCCGCAAGCGTTACCTTCAAGCGCGTGATAAATTTGCAACCTTCTCCCCCGCGCCAGTGTCTATATCCTGAAAGATGGCCGGCGGTGTATAATACCGCCCGGTTCCTGACCGGAGGAAACTTATGCAAATACCGTCCCTGGTCCGCTGCCCTGTCCTTATCGTGCTCTCACTGTGCCTGAACTTATTCGCGGCGGCATGGATGTATGAGCCGAATCCGCACGAAGGCAGCCACCTGGTGATCGCGCCGCCTTCCGGCTTCACCGATGCCGCGGGCAAGCCGGCGCCGGTGGAGAAGATCGCGGGCGAATATTTCGGCGCGGCGGTGAAGGTGGACGGGCCGGTGGCTTTCGCGCCGGCGGTGAAGTTTCCCGGCAAGTATCAATTATGGGTGCGCGTCGCCGAAGGAGGGCCGCGGGCGCCCCTTACGGTGGAGCTGGCCGCGGGAGCGAAGCTGCTGTTGAAAAGCGTCGTCAATGACGGTCCCGGCGCCCCCGGCAAAGGCGGCGAGGAGGCATTCGAGGCTTACCGCAAAATGGCGGTGGCGCACAATACGGAGGGCGGCAGAGACCCCGGCGACGACCTGCTGGACGGCGGCGACGACATCGGCGGCTTCCTCGACGAGATCAACCAGGAGGCCAATCCGGAGCTGCGCTGGATCAACGCCGACCGCATCGAAAAGGTCAACCCGCGCGCGCCTTATTACTGGTGGAAGGTGGGCGAAGCAGAGCTGGCGCCCGGGAAATATACGCTGCGCGTCAGCGGTGGGCCGGGCAGCCTGAATGCCGCCCTGCTGACCACGTCGACCGAGATCACCTATCCCTTCGGCGGCGATATTGACATCCCGCCCGCCAGCTATATCCGTTTCCGCGTGGATGCGTTGCCCCGCGGCGGATTGAACCTGTCCGCCGGCATGCGCATCCATGCCAACCCGTATTTCGGCACCAGTACCGGATACTTCACTCCCGACCGCATGCTCGACAAGCCCGGCGAGCCGATCAAGGAAACCGGCTACACCGCCTGGTATCGCCTGCAGGACCTGGAGCACGCGCCCGGCTTCGGCGCCGGTTTGGGGCACCTTATCATCAACGTGCCCCCCGGCGCGCGCGGCGCCACCCAGTTCGCCGTCTTCCCGCACGGCGATCAGGTGCTGCGCGAGTTCGATTGGAACGAGCCGGAAGGAACCCATATCTCGCTGCTCACCGACTTCCGCACGTATCTGGACAAACTGCGCACCTTTCGCGACCATGCCCGCGAGCATTACGAATACGCGCTGGCCGGCTCCGCGGGCCGCCTCTTCCCGCTCACCCGCGGCCCGCTCTATTTCCAGCCAAACGGCGCCGCGGAAGGCATCCCCGGCGATTATGCGGAAAAGGCGCTTCGCCTGCTGGGCGTGAACCTTGCCGCCAGGCCGAATGACGCCGATCTTGCCCGGCGCTTCGGCTTCATGGCGCAAAGCGCCGGCGAAACGCCCGGGTTCATGCCGTATGATGAGGAAAAATCCCGCGCGCAATTCATGGAACAGTTCAAGAACCTGGGCAAGACGCTGGATGACCGGACGGTGATCTTTCAGCTTGCCGACGAGCCGGGCGAATACAACACGCTGGCGATGAGCGCCCCGCTCTGGCGCTTTTATGGCAAAGAGCAAGGCGGCCCGAAGTGGATCGACCACGTGGGCGGCAGCGAGCTGGCGACGAAACGCATGGACTACGCGGACTGCGTGCTGGAAGGCAAGGTCGTCAAGAACGGCGGCGGCGTGGGCTTCAAGGTGGTCGGCATCGGCGCGGACGGCAAAACGCACGACTACGTGGACTGGTGGCTGGGCAATATCCCATGGTCGGATATGAATATGCGCGTCTCGCGCGACGGCAAGCCCGTCTCCACCATGAAGAAGCCGGAAGCTGTCATCAGCAACACCGCCCCCACCCCGTTCAAGGTAATCCTGGACGGCAATACCGCCGCCATGCTGCTGAACGGCAAGCTGCTCTATTACTTCGACAAGGTGCCCTCCCCCGCCGGCTTCGCCATTTACGGCCCGGAAAAGACCCTCACCGAGCTGGCGCTGCGCAGCCCGCGCAAGGACGAGCATAATTTTACCGAGCCGGAGATGGCCGATCCCAACCTGGACGGCGGCGGGCTGGATATCTTCGACGACGAAGAGATCGAGCCGTGGACGACTACCAAGCCGCTCGAGCAGTTCGTGCGGGAGGACTGGCAATTCACCGGCGGCGAGCCGGAGGCGCAGGCCGGCTTCCGCAAGTGGCTGCGCGGGTATGGGGTGACGCCGGAGCTGTTCGGGAAGAACACCTGGGACGAGATATCTCTGATGACGGTGAAGGAGCTGGCGAAGACGCCGGAAGAGAAGCGGCTGTACTACTGGAGCCGCAAATATTCCGGCTACCTGACGCCGAAGCTCTTCGCGCAGGCCGCCGAGGCCGTTCGCGCCGCCGCGCCCAACAAGAACATCCGGGCATTCGTGGGTTTGAGCGGGCACTCGCTTAACTTCCCCAGTGCCATGCCGCTGGACATGTTCCAGCTCGCGCAATACGACAACGGATTGATGCCCGGGGTGAGCGACTTCATGTCATTGAGCGGTTGGCGCTGGGACAGTCACCAGTCGGTGGCCTTCTCGGTAGCGCCTTTCAACGGCGGCGCGCGGCGCTACGGGGCGGATTTCGGCAAGCCGCCCGCCTCCTTCCCCATGATGCACTGCGGCTGGCCCAACGTTATCCGCGCCTTCACGCAGATCGCCAACAACGTCAAATACCAGAGCTACTGGGCGCACGGCCCCGAATACAACATGACGGAATGGTACTGGTCGGAAAGCCCGGAATGCTACGAGGCGGTTGCCTCCATCGCCGACCACAGCGCCATGGTGGACGACGTCATCTCCACCGGCTACATGCGTCCGAGCCGCGTGGCCATGCTCTTCGCCATGTCGTCGGAATACTGGGGCGGCCAGACGGCCTTCACCGACAAACGCGCCGCCTTCCTCGGCCTTTCGCACGACTATTATCAACCCGAGCTGGTGAATGAGGATCAGATCGCCGGCGATGCGCTCGACCATTATGACGCGCTCTACGTGCTCGACCCCTATGTCTCCGCGCCGGCGCAGGCGAAAATCGAGGCCTTCGTGAAGAACGGCGGCATCCTCTGGACGCAGGCCGACGCCTTTACGAAGACCGAGTATGCCGAGCCTTCCGACTTCCTGCAGCGCGTCGCCGGCCTTTCGCGCACCTTTGCCGATCCCGTGCAGGGTAAGGATCCCCGTAATTGGACGATGTCCCCCGCGCCGGGCGAGACGGCGATCCACGGTGAGACAGTGCCCGCCTCCGGCGTCGATAAGATCGCCTGGGACGGCGCAAAAGTGCGGGCGAGCTTCGGCGATGGCCGGCCCGCCTGGCTGGAAAAATCCGTCGGCAAGGGAAAGGTCGTCTACCTGGCCTTCCGCGGCGGCCACAACTACGGCAGCCACGCCGTCCGCCCCGCCGGTGTGCACGACATCTGGAGCGATCTCGCCCGCGAGCCGCTCACCCTGCCGCTGAAAGAAGCGAAGATCGCCCGCGAGTTGATCGTAGATCAACCGAGCATCATGGCCTCCCCCCTCACCAACGAGAACGGCACCGTCATCGTGCTCTACAATATGCAGGGCGCGGCGGCGAAAAATTTACAGTTCAGCCTGAAGGAGGCGCAGCGCCCCGTCAGTGTGCAGGCGTACAACGCGGAAATGAAGCTGGCCGATCTGCCCTTCGAGTATACCGATGGCCGCGCCGTCTTCACGCTGGCCGAGCTGCCGCGCGAGAATATGATTCTGGTGCGGGACAAGCCGGCGCCGCGGGATGACCGTGTGGAACAGATGCGGTTGAACGCGGCGGATATGCTCAAGCGCGATAACTGGGAAGATATCTCCACCGGCGCCTGGTACGCCGGTTTTTACCCCGAATGGAAGATGGCGGACGGGCTCATCCCGCTGCTGGCCCACGAGCATTACATGGTGCGCCGGCAGGCGGCGGAGTCGCTGGGCCGGCTGGGCTACGCGCGGGCCGCCGATCCTATCGCCGCGCAAATCGCGAAGGAGACGGATGCCCACGCGCTGGGCGACATGCTCTACGCGCTGGCGCAGCTCAACGACCCCCGCTTCCCGCAACTGGCGCAGGAGAAGATGAGCAACAGCAATCAGCCACACATCCGCCAACAGGCCATGCGCGGCGCGGCGCTGTACCTGGCAAAGCAGGGCAAGCTGGATGAAAAACTGCTGGCCTTCGGCACGGCGATGTTCGACCTGGCCGACGCTGATTTTGACCGCCGCATTTATAGCGAGGCTCCGGCAGTGCTGGCCTTCGCCGATCCCCAGCGCTGCCTGGCGATGTGGAAGGACGGATATGCCGGCGGCGATACTAAGTACCGTGATGCGTTGACCGCCATCGTTGCGAAAAATGACATTCTCCTCGATGCCGCGCTGAAGGCGATGCCGGCGGACGCCAGCGCGTTGGTTGCCCTTGCCGGCCTCCGCGCCGACCCCCGCCTGGCTAAAGCCCTCGTCACCCGCATTGACGAAGTGGTGAAGGCCGGCGACTGGTGGACCATCACCACCGCCGCCGCCACCCAGGCCGATCCGGAGTTCGCCCGGGCGCTCTTCGCCAAACGCAATACGCTCCCCGACGGCCTCAAACCCTACGTCACCACCGTCCTCGAGCGCGCCTTCAACGCCCGCCTGGGCAACGATGCCGAAGCATGGGAGGAGTATTTAAAGAAGTAGTAATGCACGGTATAATAAAGACAGTAGGTACAGCATTTAGAGGTAATTCGATGCCTTCACGTATCGCAATTGACCGCCAACGCATCGCGCAGTTCTGCCGGAAATATCATATCGTCAAGCTTGCCCTCTTCGGCTCGGTGCTGCGCGACGATTTTCGACCTGACAGTGATGTTGATATCCTCGTCTGGTTCGAGCCGGACCACATTCCGAGCTTGCTTGGCATCGCCGGCATGGAGATCGAGCTTTCCGAAATGCTGGGACGAAAGGTTGACCTTCGTACTCCTGAAGACCTGAGCCGCTACTTCCGCGATGAGGTGGTGTCTGGATCGGAGGTGCAGTATGCCGCTTAACTCCGATGCCGTGCGACTTCGGCATATGCTTGACGCTGCCAGGGAGTCCGTGTCATTTGTTCAGGGCATATATCGCGGCGCTGCTTCCGTTGATAATAGATATTATTGTGGATTACCAATAAGAACTTCTCATGTGGCATCACATAAACCGTTCAAACCGATCCTTCGTCACCTTGCAGATCGGGCACTGCGCGGGCGGGACGTTGCGCGCGCACAGGTAGCCGCACACCTTACAGCGCCACACCGGGTACGCCAGGCTCGTTTCGGGTGTGGCCGGCTCCCGCGCCGGCGCGGGCAGATCTACCGGACGGCGGTCGGGAATAGGCGCCGCTTGTCCTTCCCCTCGCGCGATCTCCGCCGAGACATAAAGCGCGCAGTAGCACGCGCCGAACTCCTCGAGGTCGGGATCGCGGTAATCGCACGGGCAGATCAGGTCCAGGTCCTTCGCCCGCTCGCCGTCCGCCAGCCGGCAGGGGCAGGCGCGGTAGCCGTAGCGCTCCTCGTTGACCAGCAGCCCCTCCACCAGGTCGCGGGTGAAGGGAGTGTCCGGATTGATATGATAGCCGCCGGCCTCCGCGTCCGCGGTGATCTGCGCCAGCGCTTTGTCGATAGCCTCGCTCATGGCGTCACCAGCTCCCGGATGCGCTCCTCCTGGAAGCCGACCACGCACGTGCGGTTGTCAACCACCAGTGTGGGCAGCGAGCAGTTCGGGTTCCACTGCCGCACCTCGGCCCGCATACGCTCCTTCGTCTCGCCGTCCAGCCCGTCCAGGTCGATAAATTCGTAAGCGACCCCCAGCTCGTTCAGCAGCCCCTTCGTCTTCCTGCACCACCCGCAGGTGGACAGCGCGTATAACAGCAGCGGCACGCCCTCCCGCCCCTCGACACGGACCCGTTGCATGATGCCCTCGCTTTCCAATTAAACAGTCAAGCCCGTATGTAGTAAGTTGCTTATGAACCATTTTGGTTAATAAGCAACTTACTACATACGGGCTTTCTTATGTCCGGCTCCCATGCAGCAGCCGATCGATCACCCAGATGATGAACATTACCACCAGCGCGCCGGCTGCCAGCCGAAACAGGAACCAGGCGACCGAGAAGAGTATCTTCAGCGCCAGACCGCCGATCGACACCAGCAATATCACCACCAGGATGCCGAAGATCACCTTGATCGCGGTGTTCATGGCCGTCCTCCCCACCCAATTCTACCATGAGAAAGCGAGCAACGTTGATAGGAATAAGCCATTACTACAGAAGAGCAGTCTCCAACCAGCCCTCCCTGATTCACAATCCAACCGGCTCCCACGCCGGTTCTCAACCCCCGATAGATTACTAATGCTGAATTTCTCGCAGCCGTCCTATGCTAACGCTCAAAGCTCGGAGTTATGGGTTAAACTTTGAACTTTGAACTCCGAACTTACTACTTATTACGGCCAGCTCAGCACGTCCTTATACTTGATATCGGGCCGCTGATTCTCCCATGACGGCGTGCCCGTCTCGTTGTCGCGCGTCCACCACTGCGCCCGGGCTTCGCTCAGGCAGACGATGTCCGTCTTGATGGTGAACTCGATGGGCGGGTCGCCGGGGAAGAGCACGTCGCCGTTGTCGCACACCACGCCGTCCTCCCCGCGGTACTGCATGATGCCGCGCATCGCCTCCAGCGTGGGCGCCTTTTTTGCTTCCGCGATCAGCCGGTTCATGATGCCCCGGCGATTGTCCTGCGCGTCCCAGTAGCGGGTGTCGGCGCAGGGGTTGGGCAGCCCGCGCGCCTCCACCGATGCCGCCCGGCGGTCGGCCAGGTAGGCATTCATCGTCGGATACTCGGCCGTCATCGCGGTGACGAAGCCGAAACCGTCGCGCGACCAGCGCACCCCGATGCGGCAGGCGCTCTTCTCGATCATCGCCACGTTGCCGTTCCGGTCGGCGATGAGGAAATTGCCCGGTCCCCAGAAAAGGTTGTAGCGCGTCAGTATCTCCACCGCCTCTTCCGTCGTGCGGCAATAGCGCGCCACCAGCTTGAATACCGGCGCGGGAAAAATCTCCGGCGACTCCTCGTCCAGGAACACGCCGGAAGAAACGCCGCCGCTCACCAGATGCTCGTTCATCAGCGGCCATATCGGCGGGCCGTACGGCTCGCTGGGCACGGTGTCCAGGTTCACCCCCAGCAGCGCGCCGTGGTCGCTGGTATGGAAGTAAACCACGCTGCAGTGCGCCGCCTGCTTCGCCAATCCCCCGCTCAGCTCGCGGTGATAGTAGTAGAGCCCGCCCGCGTTGACCGCCGCCTGCGCGTCGTCCATCTCGCCGCCGTCCCGCGCGCCCTTCCACCCCGCCGCGATCAGCTCCGGCATGCCGCGCAGCTCGGGGTAGGCGCCGTAATCCGGCGCCGCCGCCAGCCGCTGCTTGTTGTAATCGGCCAGCATGCGCCCCACCGACTCGCGCGACTCCCCGGGCATCGCCGCCATGTAGGTACGCAGGATATGCTCCGCCCGCTCCCGCTGCTGCGGCTGCGCCTTCGCCTGCTCATACGCTTCCCGATACCAGGATTGAACTGTCCACATCGGTGTGTTCTCCTTGTGGTTATTGCAATTTAAGTAGAATCGGATTGACGGTATCCAGTCCTGCCGATCGTAGGGGCGAGTGCCACTCGCCACTACGGATAGCAGGCGATCCCAGGTGACTAATCCATGCTCGCCAAAAAGTCTTCCGGCAGCTTCGCCGCGTAAACCTGCGGGATGCCGGTATAGAGATCGCAGTTGTAGATCGCGTGCCGGTTGTCGGCAGTGATATACGGGTGGGTGTGCGTGCACTGGTTGCCGCCGCCGGAAGTCATGGTGTTGTCCACCAGGACGCGGTACTTGCCCGTCTCCAGGTTGCCCATCACCAGCGCGGTGGGCTGCAGCTTCCCCGACGCGAAGATGCCGCCGCGCCAGGCATCAGCCAGGAAATACCTGCCGCACTTCGATACGCAGACGTGGTTGGTGATGAATTCCGGCATGGCGAAGGGGGTCGGCTTTTCATCCCCTGGCCGCGCGACCATGATGTTGCCCATCGGGTGGCGGGGATCGTGCGTCCAGTGGTGGTCGTTGTGCGCGGTCCAGCTTACCGAGGTCAGCACCTTGCCGGTGTCGGCCACGAAGCACTCGTGCCCGGTGCTGGAGGCGGTGATGGGCGGCGCCACCGGCACGTATTGCAGGTTGCCACCGTCGGCGTTGATGGCGAACAGCGTGGTGCCCTGCTCGGAGGTGCGGTAATCCAGCTCGCCGTTCGCGCTCATGCGCACGCCGCGGTTGTTCTGCACCAGGATCTGCTTGCCGTGGATGGGGTTGAACTGCAGGTGCGGATTGCAAATCTCCGGGTGCTCGAGAATCACCTCGCGCTTGCCGGTGGTGATGTCCAGCTTGATGATCTGGAAAACCGGCGCGCCCGGTCCCTCCAGTCGCGGAACCATGCCGATGACATAGCGCTGGTCCGGCGAAACGGACGAACCCACCAGCGGCGCCTCCGGATCCTCTTCCTGGTAAACCTCTTCCTGCTCCAGCGTCATCAGCGACAGCCGCATCAGCGCGCGCTCCGGCGTCCAGTAATACATTAGTCCGCTCCACGCGTTGTTGAACACGCCGCGCACCCCCACCATCTTGCGCACTACCATGGTGATGCGCAATCGCGTAAGGTCGTGCACCAGCAGCGAGCCTTCCTCATCGAAGCAGAAGTCCTGGCAGCGCGCGATGACTATCCGCTCGCCGTCCGGCGAGCAATACGGCTGCTCGCCGTAAATATTGTTGCTGATTGCCGCCGCGCTGGTCAACTGAATGATCCGCGCCCCGCTCACCGGATCGTCGTACCGGTCGCAGGACTCTTGCCCCCACGCCACCGGCTTTTTTATAGTCACCGCCATGATGCTCTCCCCTCGAATAAATACTCCGCTCTCAACTTCGCGGTCGAATGGAAGAGTCCTGCCGGAAAAGTGAAGAAATGGCGAATAGATTGCGCGCTCGAAATCACTCAGGAGTGGTGGTTCCCTCCACTCGATAAATCGCGCCATCCTTGATGGCGAAATAATGGAAGCGGTCGGGAGCGGTAAAGAAGAAATAATGCCGCTGCCTGAAATATATATTTTCGGTTTCAGTATAGAGGATACGCTTATACGGAGCGCCCGGTTGTCCATCGACCGAGATGAAGTCGAAGGAATTATCTCGGGAGGAGCCATAACAGAGCAAGTGCCGGCCATCCGGACTGAATGACAGGCGTGATGGATCAAGATCTTTGGGCAGTTCTAAGGGTGTTCCATCCCGCATTATTATGGTTTCATTTTCGCGGCGGACCAGATAGGCGACGTGCGCGCTGTCCGGACTGAAAACTAACGATCCTCGACAATCCGCAATCTTTTTTCCGTCGAACATGAACTCTTCGCGGTCGCCCTGGCGGATGAAATAAGCGATTCGCTTTCCATCGGGCGAGAGCACCACGCCGCCGACCGTCCTGCCGGCCGGCCCCTCCTGTGCATCGTGCACGACAATCTGGACATTCGCCGCGTTGGCCGGGATTGCGATGTAAGCGATATGCCGGCTGTTTTCGCTGAATTGCACGAACTGCGCCTTGATCTCCTGATACGCCTTTCCCTCCTTCCCATCGACCGCCAGCCGATGAAAGCCGCCGTCAATCGCTACATAGGCAAGCCGCTTGCCATCCGGGCTGAAGAGCGGCTTTCGTACGAATTCGTGGGCCGGCCCTTCCTTGCCATCTTCCACGATAAACGCGCGCTGGGCCAGACCGGCGGCGTAAGCCACATGTTTCCCATCCGGACTGAAGGTAATGCCGTTTACCCAGTCATACTCTTTTCCTCCCTTGCCGTCGATAATAACCGACCAGCGATCGCCTTTCCGCGCGCCGTAAGCCAACCGACCTTCCCGCGTGCTGAAAATCGGAGCTATGTCTTCCAACCTGAACCGATATGTTCCCCATTCGACCCGCTGATCGTCATCATTGAGACCGATCATTTCGTAACTGCCGGCTTCTTTGCCGTCCGCGACGACGGTCCACCGTTCTCCCCGCCGGGCGGCATAAACGACGTGCAGGTTATCCGCGCTGAAACTCGGCATATCCACGTCGTCATACCAGGCGCCCTCTATGCCGTCGACTATCATGCGCTGCTTGCCCTTCGTCGGCGAATAGCGGGGCCGGGGGCCGGGAGCCTGCTTTTGCTGCGGATCGATGACCGCATATGCGACGCGCGCCCCATCCGGGCTGAAATATATGCCGGGCATGATTGCCGCCACGACCTCCCGCCACTGGCTCCGCCCCAGGGCATATGGCTTTCCCGCCTTTCCATCCAGCACTACCACATCCTGGCCGTCGCGCTTCTCCCAATAAGCTATATGGGAGCCGTTTGGGCTGATGACGATTTTGCCGCCAAAGCCATCGTATGGGATCGGCTGGGTGAATGCCGCCGGCTCGGTGCCAGGCTCACCCGCCGCCGCTCCCATTAAGGCGACTACCAGCACGCACCCCGCCGCCCCCAACAAGCCTAACAGCAATATCGATAGCCATCTACCTCTCGTGAAAAGTGAGTGAATTTTTCTCATCAGCCATACCTCCGCTGTCAAATGCTATCGATATTACGCTCAGGCAATAAAAAACGTTACAACCGATTTGTAAATTATGCTGTCACTTCCCCGGATAATTGGCGGCGACATCATGATCCACGGGAACGCCGTCTCCGCCGGCTGCCTGGCCGTGGGCGACGAAGCGGCGGAAGACCTTTTCATCCCGGCTGCCGACACCGGCCTGCCGCATGTCACCGTCATCATCAGCCCGGTCGATATCCGTAAGGACGACTTCTCCCTCTCCGAGCCGGCGTGGACGGCGGAGCTGTACGCGCAAATCCGCGCCGCGCTGCGCCCCCTCCCCCTTCCGCTCGTCCCCCACCCCGCCCCTGCCGCCGCCGTTTGCGCGCTGAACGGCGAAAAATGCCGGAATAAGCCAGGTAGAACCAGTGACCAGGCAATGCTTCCAGGCCCGTAGGGAAGATAAGCACTGTATGGAAGCCTGGCGACAGCCGCGCGCCCGGCGCCCGGAAACCCTCTGTAACGTTTTCGGTGTAGCATCCGTATACACTCATAGATAAAACCCAACGATACATGGATACAAGCGAGAGGTGGTGATCGGATGCATAAATGGTTGCGTGCTGGAATTTCCTGCTTAATGCTGCTGGTAATGTCGGGATGGGCTGCCGATATTGTGCCGGAGACACCCAAAATGGTGACGGGGGCAACTGATGATGACTGGGAACTCTATACCATCTCCATCGATGGCGGCCCGGTACGGCGATTAACCACTGACGCTGTGCAGAGCGGCCATCCGCGGGTCTCTCCGGATGGACGATGGCTGCTTTATGAGCAAAGTGACGATGCTCGGAAGGAGAGCAGCTTATTCCTGCGCGGCACCCTCGATGCGGACGGCCGCCTGTTGACGGGGATTATATCGGCCTCCTTCACGCCGGACTCGCGCCTGCTTTTTACTGAAAATATCCCCGCTGAGCAGGGCACGCTGGAGTCCTGGTTCGGCGTGATGGCATGCGATGGCACGGAAAAACAGCTCTACCGGCAAGGGAAATCTCCGAAAATGAGCCCGGATGGAAAGAATATCGCCTTCACTGATCTCCAGGGCAATGTGCTGCTGATCGATGCGGAAGGAAAGGCGGAAGCGGTCTCGCTGGGCAAGGGTGTTCCCTGTGCCTTCAATCACGATGGATCCATGTTGGCCGTCTCGCGCGAATATCGCATGGGCAATAGCCTTTTCAATTTCCCGGTTGTCCACGTTCTTACGGGGAAAGAGGCGGGATCGGTGTATGAGGTGCCGGAGGCGGAACGGCGCAACCGCGAGCACTGCTGGGGATTCGTTGCCGACGGTCGCCTCCTCTGCACCCGCGATGGCGATGGAATTTTCCTTGCCAATCCGCAACGGCATACTCTCACCTGGATCACACGGAGCGATGATTGGGCGCCCGGTGTTACACCCGACGGCGCCGCCCTCGTCTTTCTCCGTCTACGCGGGCAATGGGCGCAATTATGCCGCATAAACCTCGACGGTTCGCATTTTACCCCTGTCACCTCCGCATTGGTTGATACGCCGAACTATACCCTGACGCCGGATGGAAAGACGATAATTTTCAGCGCTATTCCCCGCCAGGGTTACGATGCCGCCACGCTGGTCACGCGGGAGCCGCTTGCCATCACCCCCTACCCGCCCGCGGTTATCAAACATAATGGCGTTGGCCTGGTTCCACTGCGCTATCTCGCGGAACAAATCGGCGCCGAGGTTGCCTGGGATGCCGTCCGCAAGCGCGTCAGCGTCGCTCGACGGGGGAAGGAATACGGCATCGCTATTCCCCCGACTGGTTCGTCTGCCGTCATGAAGAACGATACTCTTTTCGTTTCAGTGCGGGAACTGATCGAGGCGCTGGGGGGAGGTGTGTCGGTGTCGGGGCTTGGCGATCTGGTGCGTATCGACCTTCCCGGACTCGGCCATCAGATCACCATGCCGATGCTGGCGGATAACCTGTTCGCCCCCAACCATGCGCTTTTCCTCTTCTCGCTCGATGGCGGCGCGAGGCAGCTGCTTACTTTCAGCCCGCGGGGATCAGCTGCGCTTCCGTTGGTATCTCCGCATGGCCAATGGATCGTCGCGCCGGGGCAGCAAAGGACAATCTATACCGGCCAATACGTATATATGCCGGCGAAATCCGGCATAACCATCCGGCGCGCCGATGACCCGACTGAACGGCGATTGCTTCCCCGATTGCCCGATAACTCGGGTTACGCTGATCTCGTCTTCTCGCCGGACGGCACAAAGCTGCTCTTCACGCGAAAAATCGAGGTGCGCACGCCGGGTACCGAAGGAGGGCTTATTGCATGGTACAGCACCTACCGCGATGAGCTCGGCGCCGTCACGCTGGCCGACGGCGTGGTACGGGAACTGGGCGACGGTCGCGAAGGGGTTTTCAGCCCGGATGGCGCCCGCATCGCCTTTGTTCGCGGCAACGAGGTATGGGTAGCGAATATTGACGGCACGGGAGCACAACGGATTTGCAACGGATTCGCTCCACGCTTCACCCCCGATGGAACCGGCTTGCTGGTGCATAGATTTCGGGAGGAGATGTCGCCCGATGAGCGCGCCGCCGGCATCAATGCCTCCCTGCTGCTCTGCCGCCTCGACAGCGAAGAAGAACGCCGGCTTGGCCTGGGCACGCTGGCGGGCTTTAGTGCCGACGGCAAATTCCTCTACGCCTGGGAATCACGCGTGCGGCCTGAACAATTCATGATGTCAATCTCCCCCACGGGTGCTAAACAACGTGTCGAACATACCGTTTTGCGCCGGTATGCTTTGGACGCCGCAGCCCCGGCGGAGGTTGTCCTCACTGGAGCCTTCCGGGAAACGGCCCTCGGCACAACCCACGCCGCGGGAGTGAGCGAAAATGCGGAGCTCCACGCCGCCTCCCTCACCGGCGGTCCGGCGCGGGTGCTGGCAAAAGGTGATATTCGCGCGCCGAGCTTCACCCCGGACGGGCGCTATGTGCTCTTTATTAAGGATGGCGACCTGTGCCTGATAAATGCCGATGGCGGCGATATCGCCCGGGTGACCTGGGGAGTGACCGTCGAAGATTACAACCTGACCCCGGACGGCGCCCATCTTTTGGTGTATGGCAGACAACGGGAATAGCCTCAGCGCACCGGCTCGCCTATGCGGTCAAATCGCCGGGCTGTTCAAAGACGTCTCCTGTTGCCGGATGCTTCACGGCAGAATCATCCCCCATTCCACTGTCTCCTCCCCCACCCTCCCCGCATGATGGTTCACCTCGGTTGCGGAAGGACGCGCAACCACGTTCCGGATGAATGCGCCAAAGGCGCGGAAAGGCAGCAGCACGCGGACATTGAAGCGGAAGAGGATGTGGCGGTCGGTCGGGTGATCGGCACACCGGGCGGCGGCATCGGCGGTCTGCTCCAGCAGGCCGACTGCCTGCGCCATGTGGTTCTCGCTACGAGCGAATTCCTCTTGCATTAATACCGCCTCGCCGGCGGCCTTCGCGCGGAAGGCGGTGTCGTAGGCGAGCAGGCACTCCATGAAGGCGCTCAGTCCGCGCAGGAAGAGGCGGTACGCCTCTGTCTTCTGCGTGACATACTGCAGTTCATCCTGCGACCCGGCAGGCGTGCGGTGCGCGGCCAGCCGCAGGTAGTCCAGCACCGCGCCCAGCTTGCCGACCGTCTCCGTGAAGGCCTCCAGCCGGTAGACCCACGTATCCACGATAGTCTGCTCGCGCGGCAGGGTGATGTCCCACGGCGGCCCCTGCAGCGGATCAGCTTGGTCGCGGAAGAGGCGCATCCAGCCGATATCGGCGCTGTCGGCATAATTGACGAAGTTGCCGAACCCCTCGAAGATCCCCGTCGCCCGCGTCGGGTCCAGCCCCATGGTGCTCAACGCCCACTCATTCTCCTCCAGGATGGCGTAGGCGCGGCGTACCAGGTCGGCGGCCGGGCCGTAGATGGCGGTCAGGTAGCGCGTGTAAAACGTTTCCGGTGTCAATCCTGTGTCCCAGCCGCCGTCGGCCACGTAGCGGGCATTCTGCTCCAGTCCGCGCGTGCGGCCTGTCTGCGGGGCGATGCCGGTCAGCCCGAACTCCTTGCCCCCGGCCAGCACGCGGTCGTGGTGATAAATGCCAACGTTGAACTGCATGGCGAACTCGTTGGTGTCGTCGTCCAGCCGCGGCGCCAGGAAGGTCTCGCGGTGGCGCACGGCATCGAACTGCTCCATCGGCACCCGCGACGTGCGGTTCCAGCAAATGCACGCCTCCATGCTCTGCAGCGCCACCCCCGGCGGCAGCACGGCGTCCAGCGCGCGGAAGAGATACGACCGGCCCAGCAGCGAAACGCCCAGCTTCGCTCGCGGATATTTCGCCGTGAAATGCTCCGCCAGCGCCGCACCGTAATGCACCAGCCCCAGGTCGCCTTCATAAAGCGCCGTCTCGTCCAACCCCTCGACGTAGGTGTCATACCCCATCGCCACGATCTCCGCCTTGCTCGGAATCAGCGGGCGCAGGTGACGGTATTTTGCGATCACGTCGCGCGTCGCCTGGTCCTCGGAGTGGAAATACAGCTCCGCCAGCCACACCCAATAGCCATCCGCCTCCGGGTAGGTCTCCACCATGCTGTCGAGCATCGCCTGCCAGATCCCCACCCCATCGGGATTGCCCGGCGGCATCACCGGGCACTCGAAAAAGCGGTGGGCGGGGCGCCTGTCCGGATCGATCAGGTTGGGTGGCACGCCCGGGCAGTCTCCGGCGCCCAGCCACACCTCGATCTTCCGCTCGTGCGCGTAGGCGATCATTTCGCGCAGCAACTGCCGGGCCACGCGGAAGGCGTCCTCCCCGGTACGGCAGTCCTGGAACTCCGGCGCGCACGGCTTGCGGTCGGTGAAGCGCTCGCGCCCGATCATCACGTCGTCATGGGTGAAGTGGTAGGTCTCGATCTGCCATGCCGTGTAGCCGGACTCCGCATGGTAGATCTCCCCCGGCTCGAATTGTTTCCCGTTATACCCGTATTCCTGCCACGGCCCGCCCACGTACCAGAAGAACTCCAGGTAGTTCATCTTCATCTTCGCCATCTGGTCGATCATGCGCTTGAACTCGTCGAGCCCCATCCACGGCATGACGAAATGGCGCATGTGCAGCCCACGTCGCTTGATCCCCGGCGTCCGGCGGATGTCGAACTCGACCGCCAGCTCGGATTTCGGCTCGGGGATGATGTCGCCGGTAAGGTGGAAGACGACGCCGCACTGCTCGAGGAATTCATAAGCCGCATACATCGTCGCCCGCTCCGTCAGCCCGCCGATGAATACATGCGGCGCCCCGTCCAGCAGCGCGGACTTCACCAGGAATCCCTCCTCGCCCAACTCGGAAAACGAGACGATCCCCTCCCCTTCCGCCCGCGCCGCCGCCGGATTGACCTCCGGCCCGCCCACCACCAGCCGCACCCCCTCCACCCCTTCGCCGCCTGCTCGCACCGGCGCCTCTACTCCGGTTAGCCTACGGAGATACGCTTGAATTTCACTGGCAATCCAGGAGTAAAAGGGTGAAGCATTGGAGCCGGAAAGGATGGCGCCGTGTGCCACGCCATCGCGAATAAGGCAAAACCGCTCGTCTAAGACCGCCATGGTTAAACACCTCGCAATTATATGAGCAATCGCTCGCTACCATAACAGCCTTTGCCGGCGATGTCCAGTAAGACAGCTATCGCTCCATCGCGCGACAGTCGCACTACCGTCGCGCGACATACCGCGATGTGCCGTAGCCTTCCTCTATCAACCTGATGGTAAATCGGCTGTAGAACCAGCGCCCAGCTATGCTCACATGCCCGTAACGGATGATGAGCACTGTGTGGAAGCCTGGCGACAGCCGCGCGCCTGTGATCACGTGATAGCGCCCGGTGGAGCGTGCCGGCATCGCCTCACCAGCCCAGCACCACAAACTCCCTCCGCGGCCGCTCATCTCGCCGCGGTTTCTCAATCGGTAAAGTCGATATTTTGCTCCGGCGGTTGGATTCGGGCCCGGTGAATAGCGTCACCGCGCGCCGACCGTCCGGCGAAAGGAAGAGGCCGTCGAAATATTCTGCCTCTGCGCCAGCGATAGTAAATAAACTTTTATTATTGCCTGCTGGATGCAGTTCCATCCGCGCCTGCTGCCGGCCTGGCGACTGGTATACGGTCAACCGCGGGGTGGAAGATTGTCGCTGCCACCACTCTGTCAGACGGTAGGACCGGTCGGCGAATGGTTGTAGCATGCGTGGCATCCGTCGCGTGCCCGTCTCGAAGGTGAAAGCGAACTGCCCGTCCCGGCTGGCGGTTGCGTCTTCAACATCCGCCCACCGTGGAATGTTCCAGCACTGCCGGGCGCGCGGCGGAAAGACGAAGACTTCTTCCCCTTCCCGCTGAATGGCGATGCCATCGGTTATCGTTTGAAAGAAGTCCACACCTATGTTAATAGTGTTAGATGGAATTGGGTCTCCTTTTCCCTTCAGCAGGCGCCCCTCCGGACCGTAGACATCGCCGGAGTTGCAGAAGAGTGTTCCTTGCTCACGCATGGTTAATAGGCTGTCGTGCAGCGTATAGCGTGGGTTCGCGACCACACGCCCGTTCCGAATGGTGAGGGTCGAATATTCCAGCAGCGGCTTCCTTTTACTGTCCCTCCCCGTGGTGGCCATGACCGTACCATCCGGCGAGACGTAGCATTGTGTCATCTTTCTCTTCCCGCTTCCCGTGGGAGCGGGCGCCGTGCCGCGGGCGACCAGCCCGTGCGCATCGACCACTACCAGCGGGTCCCGCCGGTACGGAATCCGGCACCAGGCCTGCCCGGCATCGGTGACGGCGAGCAGTTCTAGCGGAAATGTGCCGTATAATCGCATCTCGGCCGGCAGGAATGTCTTCCCTGTCCGCTTGCCATCATGCCAGAACACCATCGACAGGCCAGGATTGTCCCCGTGCAGCATGGCCAGTGTCCGCCCATCAGGCGATGCCTTTATCTGGGAGGAGGGCAGGTAACCGGGAATTTCCACGCGCCACCGCTCGCGCCCATCCCAATCGCGCAAGGTGACCGACAGCGGTAGTTCGTTAGGCGTTGCGCCGCTATCCGGCATTTCGTCGATCAGCAAACCTGCGGCGGTGGAAATGACGTGCGGCATCCCGGGATAGACTCCCAGGTACCCCCGCTGTTCGTGACCAGGATGCGAAAACCGCGCGATTACCCGCAACTGCCGCGGCGTGTAATACCACCACAGCCCCGCCAACAGGCCCAGCGCGATCCCCAGCAGTCCCAGCCAGCGCACCCGCCGCCGGCTCATGCGACGCAGTTTCATTTCGCCCTCCTGTTGCATTGCCGATTGCTTTATTGTACCACGGACTGCTCCTCCCCCACCCCGCTTGCGCATCCCCTCTCCACATGACGCGCGCCGCGCCGTTTGATATACTATAACTATCGTGAGGTGTCCCATGTCCTTGAAATCCGTTCTTACCCATGAAATGTTGCAAGAGCTGGCCGGGGGGCGGTCGTTTGCCCGCGGGGAGGCATATGCCGACGATGGGCGGGTATCGGGGCTGATTGAGGATGGCGAGCGGGTCATTGCCGAAGTTCAGGGCACGCATGATTACCATGTCGAATTGTGGCTCGATGATGATGGCCTCGCTTATGAGTGCGACTGCCCGGTCGGCACTGGCGGCGTGTGCTGCAAGCATTGCGTTGCCGTGGGACTCGCCCTGCTCGATGAGTGCGCGCGAGATAACGAACCGTTGCCATCCGAGGCTTCCTCTACCGCTGTGACTATGGACGACGTGCGAGACTACCTGCGCGGGCTTTCTCCGGAGGCGCTGGTGGAGATGATGATGGAGCAGGTGCGGCAAGATGCCGAATTGCGCGAGGGTCTGCTCCTTCGCATTGCGCGCTCATCTTCGCGGGGTATCGACCTGCAAACCTACCGCAAAGCCATCGACCGTGCCATCGCCGTCCCCGATTATGTCGATTATGAGGATTCGTATAGTTATACCTCCGATGCCGAACGCGTGCTGGATTCGCTCGAGGATTTGTTGCTGGATGGGCATGGCGAGGAAGCCTTGATGTTGATCGAGTATGCCGTTCCGCTGCTCGACCGGTCTGTCGAGCAGGTGGATGATTCGAGCGGCTATCTGAGTTCGGTTATCGAACAGGCCCAGGAGTTGCATTATAAGGCCTGTGCAGCGGCAAAACCGGACCCCGAGACATTGGCCAAAAACCTGTTCACCTGGATGCTGGAGAACGACTACCTCACCTTTGATGATGCCGTCGAGCGCTATGCGGAGCTCATCGGCGAATCCGGCCTGGCGACCTACCGCGCGCTGGTCGAAGCCGAATGGGCGCGCCTGCCGGCGCTGGTGCCTCGGCAAACCGAGGCATCACTATCTGGTAACCGCCGGCGAATTACCTGCATGATGGAATCCCTCGCTATTGCCTCCGGTGACGTGGATGCGCTGGTGGCCATCAAAAGCCGCGATCTTTCATTCCCTTACACCTTCCTCCAGATCGCCGTGATTTACCAGGAAGCCGGGCGGCATGACGAAGCCCTGGAGTGGGCGGAGCGCGGATTGCGGGCTTTCCCGGAGCGGACCGATGCGCGGCTTCGGCAATGGCTGGTCGAAGAATACCACCGCCGAAGTCGGCATGGTGAAGCGATGGCTATCCTCTGGCAAGCCTTCACCGAAAAGCCCACCCTCGCTCCCTATCAGGCATTGTCGGAATATGCCTCGCGTATTGGACAGTGGGAGGGCTGGCGAGAACGGGCCTGGACGAAGCTCCGCGCCGGGGCTGCGAAAATGGCATCGCAACGATACGCGTGGGATACCTCTGCCGGTTATTCGGAGCTCGTGCGCATCCTGCTCTGGGAAGAGCGGGAGGAAGAAGCCTGGCAGGAAGCCAACGCCGGCGGTTGCGCGGATGACCTGTGGATGCAACTGGCGGCGCTGCGCGAAGCCGAATATCCGGAGGACGCGGTGAAAGTCTACCTGCACCGCATCCCACCGACCCTTAACCGCACCAATAACGAGTCCTACGATACCGCCATCGATTTGCTCCGTAAAATCCAGCCAATCATGTCGCGCCTGAACCGGCAGGCGGAATTTCAACAATACGTGGTCGACCTCCGCGCCGAATTCAAGCGCAAACGTAACTTCATCAAACTGCTCGACGCCGGGAAATGGTGATGATTAATGCGTTTCATTCGTTCTGCTGATATATTACCAGCCCAGCACGATGAACTGCCGTGGGCTTTTCTCAGTGATACAGTTCATCACCATCCGGCGGACGTTTGAAGAGATGATCAATTGTTCATTCCGGTCATAAATACTTTCGCCGAAAAGCAACCTCTCACCAATCCACTCGGCGATTCGATCTATGGCTACCGGCATGGCGCGGCCTGGTTCTATAGCACAACTTGCCATGGTCAAGGGAGACGGCGATTCTGCGTTGATCCAGCAACTGCCCGAGAGCCTGGACGGCGGTCTAGTGAGCATCCATGTCGCCGATCTCGTTCAAATGAATTAAAGCAACCGTCTCTCCCCCACCCCACCCTGTTGGTAGTCGCTGCGCCAGTTTCGTGTCAGCGAAGCATGTAAAATGATGGTATACAGGTTTTCGTGCGACAAATTGCGCTTTTTTCGCCCCCTTTTACTTTGCAAATTAACCTGCATCCGCAGCATAGACGGCGTTATTCTGGATGTCACAAGTGACAATTGTCGCAGTACTTTCTCGTTACCATCGTGCGCCGTCCTACTACCAATTACGCTCAAGTCGTGTATCATTTGCATTGATATTTTCATTTTTACGGTAATTTTACCGGAGAGTAACGCTATCGTCCGTCACCTCCCCCACCCTCTTCTTTCTCTTTTCATATAATAATTGTATTGAATTCACCCTCTTCCTGAATGTAAATTGGCGTTGTGACTATCGTGCGAATTATCGATAGTGTCGCGCGACTGTCGAGAATATGGTTTTTCAGCAGAATCAGCGATGTTGGGCAATGATCGCGTATTTTCGCAGGCTAGAAATGGTGAGATATTACCTGCGATATACCGTGATAGTAGCAGGACTGTCGTGATAACGTCATTCTGCTTTTAGGCATAGGCTCGTTTGAGTGTTTCATTACTTCGCATTACTTGCCTGCGATGTAACAATCCTTCTCACAGTATGATGAGCATGCGAATTGTTCACAATGCAACCACGATGACTGCTTCATTGTCACATTACCGTCGCGATACAGTATCTTAGCGAAATATACCGATAAATCGTGCTACCAGTGCATTCACGTCGCGGGAAATCGGTCATCGTGCCGTTCCTGCTCAGTCGCGTAACTATCGCATCTCCTCCCGTTATAATCTTCAATTTCACGCTCACCTTGCCTGCGATATCCTTGTGACATCGCATGAAATAGACAATCCGTCTCTTCACCACCGTATTGGTATTGCGATACAATCACTCGACTGTCGCAAGAAGTATTGAAAGATTAGCGTGCGGTAAACCTGCTAAAATTACTGCGAAATACATCTCTTTCTCAATAAATTGCACATATAAGTACCGTGAATATAGCGCGAATGGTAGAACCTATACCGCTCTTCCTCTCACCTGTCATTTTACTATATCGCACTCCTTTTCGCAGCTTATCGCAAGACGGATCGATTACTGATCGGAAATAATAACTACTGCTTGAAACGCGAGACGGCACAGAGCAACCGTGACGAAGTATGCGATGCATCCTTAACTAACCATTTATTGTAGTAATGCTGTACTGCGACCGGCGCGCTATGGAATGAGAAAAAATAGTACCGATGGGGTAGGGGAACGGAAGTCGATAACCGTCACATACAGTAGCGCGACGGAACGTGCCTATCCTGGTAATATCGTGAAATTGGAAAATATATTCACCAGATCAGCGAGAAGGGTGGGGGAGAGAACCGTAAATAGGCGCAAGCCATCGCGTCACTGTCGCGATACTGCTTCCTGCGAGGAAAAACACCTGGCATGACATCACCCGGGCGACAGGCCGTCTTGACGCGTGAGCGCCCCGCGACGCGGCGCTTTTCCGCTGGAATACCGGGAAGTATCTTTATCCTGAAAAAAGACCGCAGCGGGCAGCACAGCAAGACGAAATTTCCGGTTGTCGAAAATGGGGTGGGGTGGGGGAGTGCTTTTTTGCCGCTACCGCCGGCAACCGTCGGGGTAGTGCGGAGGCGCCTATATTGGCGCTTTACCACGCCGTCGTAATCGGCTGCGGCGAATTATTGCGCCATGCCCGCTTACAGGTAACCCAGGATCTCGTTTTCCGTGAACGGTTCGTTGCTCTTCCAGGGATTTTGCTCTTCCGGCACCTGCCAGTTGGCCTCGCGGGGCATGGTGACGGTCTTGTCGCGCTCGGGAATATCTTCATAGAGTGCCAGAGAGTGAACAATGCCCGTTTTGCCCGCGCGGTAGACATAGCGCAACAGCACTTCGAAGGATTGCTGGCGTTCCGCCCCGTCGGCTGCCTGATAGGCCTTGAACAATTCCACGTAATGGGTATAAAGGATCAACTGGTCGATGCGAGCGATGATCGCGGGATCGTCGCACTCCCGTCGCGCTGCCGCCAGCGTGCCATACATGCGCCCGATCAGGTCATCAGGCTGCTGATCCTTGTTGCCGCCGTCGATCAGGCGGTAAAATTCGGCCATCGGCGTCCTTACGAGACCAAAGCACTTCGTCAGGAAATCGTCGCGCAATTCTTCCTTGCGGTCTGCCTCATCCACGTCCCAGAGCAAGCGTGAGGCAAAGTAATAACCCAATCCGTTCACCCCCCAATTGTCGCCGGATTCCGCGTTGAAGTAACGCGCGCCTAGTGTATGGAAGCGGGGGATGCTCTCCCGCAGGTAGTCCGGGTTCGAGGCGTGCGGTTGTCCCGGCAAATCGCGCCACCATGGGCTGACGCTGAAGTATTCGTAGATGCCGAGCGTCGCCCCCTTCGCCTTCCAGCCAAGCATCAGATCGTTGACCGGCATGTTGTTGAAGGAGGTGGCAACGCTGATATTGACCAGCGGATGCACCTGCACGGTTGGCGGCGGGCTGTGTTTGTAATAGGCGAGCATGCCCACGAACTTCGTGTCGCCGAATTCCAGCTCGACCGCCGTGGCCACCTCATTCGCCAGGATCACCGCGCGGTCGGAGATGCTGCCCAGCTTCGCGCACTCCGGACATTCGCACCAGCCGTCGCCGTCACTGGGCTCGACGGAGATGCTGTCCTCATCAGGATGCTGGCGCAGGTAGGCGACGGCATCGCGCGCGATGAGCTGGCGCAATCCGGGATTAGCAATGCAGAATTTGCTGGACTTCCGCTCGCCGTCCACCAGGCCGTAATACTCCGGGTGAGCGGCGAATTCCGCTTTGTTGCGATCGATGAAGTCGCCATAACTATGTGCGTTGCGTATGTCGATGCCCAGTCCCACGCGGTTGCGCGTGCACCACTCCTTGAAGTTCTGCTCCGACCAGGAGCCATACTGGAACCAGATGCGCCGGGCGTAGAAGTCGGGATGCTCGTAAGCGTCCACAGCGATGGCGGCAAGCGGCAATGACGGCGTCACTTCCCACACCGGGCCGGGGAAGAATTGCCGATACCCCAGCCGATAAAGCAAGTCCCAGACAGAATATTCGACCGCCATGTCGGTGGCGCCGAGAAGATATACGCCTTGCGGATGAGAGCGGAGCAGGTAGTCCTCGCGCTCCGTGATAGCGCCATCGAACGGCACGGCAATCCGCACCGCCGGAAAGTCCGCGGGCCGGCCTACTGCCAATCCGCGTGTTCCATCGCCGGTCATTATCGTGAAGGGGGCGCCCGTCATACGCTCCAGATATTCGGCAAGCACCTGCGCGGCCTGCCGAACTCGTTTCGACGCTTCCGCGCTCACTACCACCGGGAGCAGTGCCTTTCCATCACGCGCGAAGTCAACCGCGACTGGGGCTGCATTTGCCGGCGATAAAATCGAGATCAGCCCGCAGGCCAGCCATGCCGGATGAATCCAGCGGATGATACCAAAACGCATTGCTGCCTCCTCGTCGAAAATTCACAGGTATTATAATGACATATCCGAACCGGGGGAAAGGTGGGGGAAGCGGCAGCAAGCAATTCATGAATAATCCAGGCTAATCTGTGCGCTCTTCGACTTTTTGCATCAGCAATTCAACCGCGGCGCGTTTCTGCGCCATTTCAGCCACTTCCAGCGGGGTGTGACCGGCGGTGTCGATGGCCTGCCGGTTGGCGCCGCGCGCGAGCAGGAAGCGGATGAACTGCTGATCACCCCGCAGCGCTGCCTGGTGCAGCGCGGTGCGGCCCGTGCCGAGATCGACGGCATCGATCTCGGCGCCGTGCGCGAGCAGCAGGTCGGCCAGGGCAATGTTGCCGCGCGCTGCTGCCACATACAGCAGCGGGTGGGGGTGTTTGCGGTTATGCCGTTTCGCCAGCGCCGGGTCGACCGCCAGCAGCGCGCGCACGCGCGGCAAGTCGCCGGCCTCCGCCGCTTCGTAGATGCTGCCACCGATGACCCACTTGACGATCAGGCGTTGCAGCATGTTCACCTCCGCGGGTGAGATGAGCTGCCTTCCCAACGTCCCTGAACGAGCGCTATCGTTTTATTTCGCACGCTCGACAGGCATTCCCTTCGTCTGAAAATTAAATCTACGTTAACGGGACCGGCTTGCTTGCGATAAATTAAAAGGTAGGGTAGGGGAGTTCCTGGAAAATATTAGATGTGAAAGAGCTTCCGGATGACCTGATCGCGGCGGTGCGGGGTGGGGAAGGGGCGAAAGTCGGGAGTGCGCTGGCCGGCGATCTCGACCTGGTCGCCGCAACCGATGCCGATGGGATGACTCTGCTGCACTGGGCGATAGCCGCGGCGCAACCGGCGGTGCTGGCGGGCTTGCTTGCCTGCCCGGACGCGCCCCTCGACGCGCCGCAAGCCTCGTATGGGCGTACCCCGCTGCATATGGCGGCGATCAAGGGCGCCGTCGAACCGATCCGCATGCTGGTAGACGCCGGCGCGAACGTCTTTGTTACTGATAAGCATGGCCTGCGACCACTGGACGTGGCCCAAACACAGTCCGCCATTGCCGCGCTGCGCGGGCCGACGCTGTATCCAGACCGCGCGCTGAAGCAGGCTATCCTCGTCGGCGCGGTGCTCTGTGTTCGGCGCCTACTGGCGGCGTGCCCGGATTTGCTTGCCGCCTCCGATGCCGGCGGGCGCTCGCTGCTCCACTGGGCAGTGAGCGCGCGAAATCCGGCGATGGTGGA
>Ga0172375_10001681_pt1 | contig 35349 bp, 26 predicted proteins | sample LakKiv1m_FD_114537 | JGI IMG/M metagenome (GOLD analysis project Ga0172375, IMG submission 114537) | Freshwater microbial communities from Kabuno Bay, South-Kivu, Congo - kab_092012_11.1m | ecosystem: Environmental > Aquatic > Freshwater > Lake | place: Democratic Republic of the Congo... | reverse complement strand
GGTGACGATCAGGTCCTGGATGAACTGCGGCAGGCGCGAGGGCGCGTCGCCGAGGATGGCGTCGACGATGTGCTGGGTGAAGAGCGGGATCAGCGTGCGGGCATAAGTGACGATGTATAAAAACCCGAAGGAGACCGGCAGCATCCACCAGACGCGCCCGGTCCACTGGAACATGAGGCCGAGCGACTTGAGGACGCTCTTCTTCGGTTTTTTCGTTTCCGGAGTCGTTTCATTCTTGTTCTCCATCAGGATTCACCTTCTTTCCGTGTCATGGAGTCGTTCCGGCAGGTTACATGTGTTCGATCGGTTGCATGCCGAGGAGGCGCATGCCGTCGTCGAGGACGGTGCGCACCATGGCGATGAGGTGCTTCTTGGTCTTCTTCTCGCGGGCGTCGTCGACGATCACGCGTTCCTTCGCGTAATAGCTGTTGAAGAGCGCGGCGAGCGCGAGCAGGTATTTCGCGACGACCGAGGGCGACGCTTCCGCGACCGCCTTCGCGATCGTCGTCCGGTACTGCCCGACCGTCTTCACGATCTCGAAGGCCGGTTCGGCCGCGAGGAGGGCGAAGTCGACGTCGCCGTCGAAGCAAAACGGCTCGACATCGAGGATCGACCGGATCCGGACCGAGGTGTACTGGAGATAGGGGCCGGTTTGGCCTTCGAACTTGACCATCTCCTCGAGATTGAACTCGAAGTCGTTGGCGCGGAAATTCTTGAGGTCGTTGAAGATGATCGCCGAAACGCCGATCCGCGTCGCGATCTCATCCTTGTTTTCGAGGGTCGGGTTCTTCTCCTCGATGTAGGTTTTCGAGAGCGCGATCGCCTCGTTCAGCACGTCGACGAGCCGGACGACCTTGCCCTTGCGCGTCGACATCTTCTTCCCGTCCTGGAGGACGAGGCCGAAGTTGACGTGTTCGATCCGGTCGGCTTCCGGATACCCCATCAGCCGGACGACGGCCTTCAGCTGTTCGAAGTGGAGCTTCTGTTCGTTGCCGACGACATAGAGGCAGCGGTCGAAGCGGTACGTGGCCTTGCGATAGAAGAGCGCCGCGAGGTCGCGCGTGATGTAGAGCGTCGAACCGTCCTTCTTCTGGATCAGCGCCGGCGGCATCGCTTCGCCGAGGTCGACGATCATCGCGCCCGCGTCCTCCTTCAGGAGGCCCTTGGCGGACAGCTCGTCGATCACCGGCTGCATCTTGTCGTTGTAGAACGCCTCGCCGTTGTAGGAGTCGAAGCGGACGCCGAGCAGGCGGTAGACCTGCATGTAATCCGCAAGCGAGACGTCGCGGAACCACTGCCAGAGGTCGACGTAGGCGGGATTCCCCCGTTCGAGTTCGGCGAAGATGCGCCGCGCCTCGTCGTCCATCTCGGGATGCTCCTTGACGCGTTCGTGATAGTCGACGTAGAGCTTGACGAGTTCGTTGATCGGGTCGGCCTCGACCTTGGCGCGGTCGCCGTAGTGCTGGAAGGAATAGATGATCTTCCCGAACTGCGTGCCGAAATCGCCGAGATGGTTGATGCGGACGACGTTCGCGCCCGTCTTCTCGAACAGGTTCCCGAGCGCATGGCCGATGATCGTCGAACGCAGATGCCCGATCGAGAACGGCTTGGCGATGTTCGGGGAACTGTAGTCGATGCAGACGACTTCGCCCGCATGGGCGTCCGATCTGCCGTAGTCCGGTCCGAGCCGGACGCAATCGGCGACGATCCGGCGGGCGATCCCGGACGGATCGAGGAACAGGTTGAGGAATCCGCCCATCGGCGCGATGCGCGCGAAAGCGAGCCCGACGGAGGCGGTCCGGATCGTTTCGGCGACGTCCGCGAGGACCGTCGGGACCGGCCGTCCGGCCGTCTTCGCGATCGTGAAGACGGGAATCGACAGATCCCCCTGATCCTTGCGCTTGGGTTCTTCGACGACGACCGCGACAGGAATTCCGTAACGCGACGCGAGTGCGGTTTCGATGGTCTGTTTGAGTTCCAGTTTGATGGTTTCAATCATGGAGATCCCTCCTCCGGGCAAAAAAAAGCGATTTGGACGGCGGTCACAGTCCAAATCTGCTCTTGACGAACTTCAATACCGCGGTCTGCGTGTCGTAGAAACAAAGCTTGTGCCCCTTGCGGTCCCGGAGGACGGACTCGTTCGCCGCGATCGCGGCGTCGATGCCGATCCAGACGGGCACGAGCCCCATCTCCTCCTCGTGTTCTTCCAGCCTGCTTTCGCTGAAATGGAGGACGTCGACGTGGTAGTAATCGGAGACGATGCGGAGCACGACGCCGTAGAGCGAGCGCGATTCGCGGATCTCCTCGGTCACCCCCAGATGTTCGATGATCTTCACCTGGTTGGCGCCGACTTCTTCGAGCAGTTCACGATAGAGCGTATCGAGTTTGGACTCGCCGAGCGTCATGGCGCCGCCCGGCGTACCGTACATGTGGTCTTGTTCGGAAAACATCAGGAGAATCTGGTCCCGTTTCAGGATGATGCCGCGAACGACTTCGCGGGTCGCGATCTTCGGCGGAATGTCCACCAGAGCGTCGGTGACGACAAGGAACGGTTTCATCTCGATGCCTCCTTTCTCGAACCACTAGAACCATTGTAGCACAGAAACGGGCCGGAATACAACCTAATTCCGGGGCTCAGGTCTGAAGCCGGTCGATTTTCGCGAAAAGGGCGTCGATTTCCGCTTCGATCGCCGCGATCTTCGCCGACGTCTCCGCGTAGCGCGCGGCGTCGCCGTAGACGTCGGGATCGAAGCGCGAAGCTTTCCGATCCTCGAGTTCGCGGTGAAGGGCGTCGATCCGCGTTTCCAGCCTGCGGATTTCGGCGGAGACGTTCTGCGTCTTCTGCCGGACCGGTTTCGCGGACTTCTCTTCCGGGTGCTCGGCGATCGCCGCCTTGAAGGCGTCGTAGTCGCCGTCGAAGACGACCGGACCGGACTGCTTCAGCCAGACGATCTTGGTCGCGACCTTGTTGATGAAGTAGCGGTCGTGGGAGATGAACAGGATCGGACCGTCGAAGTCGTCGAAGACGTCCTCGACGATGTTCTTCGTCTCGATGTCGAGATGGTTCGTCGGTTCGTCGAGGATCAGGAGCTCCGGTTCCTCGAGCATGAGCAGGCAGAGCACGAGCCGGACCTGTTCGCCGCCCGAGAGGACGGAGACCTGCTTGAAGACGTCGTCTCCGACGAAAAGGAAGCGCGCGAGCAGTCCGCGCACCTCGCCGACGGTCTTCGCCGGATAGCGGTCGTGGACCGTCGACAGGACCGAGAGGGTCTCGTTGAGGCCAGCGAGGTTCTGGTCGAAGTAGCCGATCCGGAGCGTCTTGTGGCGGAGGATTTCCCCGGAAAAGGGCGGAAGGGTGCCGATCAGGGTCTTGATCAGCGTCGTCTTCCCGATGCCGTTGGGACCGATGATGCCGATCTTGTCGAACCCGCGCATGGTGAGGTCGATGTGCTCCTGAAGGGGGCCATCGTAGCCGATCGCAAGATCCTTCGTCTCGATGACGACGGCTTCCGTCGGACGCCGCGTGCGGAATCCGAAGCGCACTTCGGCGTGCCCGCCGGTCGGCTTCTCGAGTTTCTCGATGCGGGCCAGCTTCTTGATGCGGTCCTGCGCGGATTTCGCCTTCGAGGCCTTGTAGCGGAAGCGGTCGACGAAACTCTGGAGATGCTCGATTTCCTTCGTCTGGCGCGTGTAGCGTCCGAGGAGCTGTTCGTAGCGGCGCACCTTCTCGACCTCGTACAGGTCGAAATTGCCGTGGTAGACGGCCGCGGTCTTCTGGTCGATTTCGTAGATCTTGGTGGCGACGCGGTTGATGAAGTACTTGTCGTGGGTGATGACGAGGACCGCGCCGGGATACTTGCGCAGATAGTCCTCGAGCCATTCGATGATGTCGATGTCCATGTGGTTCGTCGGTTCGTCGAGGATCAGCAGTTCGGGTCGCATGAGCAGCAGCTTGGCGAAGGCGATGCGCGTCTTCTCGCCGCCCGAGAAGGTGTTGACGACGCGGGCGTACTCCGGCTTCGTGAACCCGAAGCGGGTGAGCATCTGGTCGGCGAGGGTGCGGTAGCCGTATCCCCCGAGCCGGACGAATTCGTCCTCGAGAACCGTGTAGCGCCGGAGCGCCTCGGCGTCGTCGTGGTGCACTTCCAGCTGTTTCGCGGCTTCCTCGATCCGCTGTTCGAGCCGGGTGAGGGGGGTGAAGACGGTCATGATCTCCGCTTCCATCGTGCGGGTCTCGTCTTCGAGGACGTCCTGGGACAGGTATCCGATCTTTGCGGTGCGGCTGATCGCCACCTCGCCCGCGTCGGCTTCGGTCTCCCCGAGGATGATCTTGACGATCGTCGACTTCCCGACGCCGTTCTGGCCGATGAGCGCGACCTTTTCGCCTTCGGTGACGTCGATGTCGACGTTTTCGAAGAGGAGTTCGCCGGCGAAGCTCTTCTTCAGATTCGTGATTTTGAGCAGGCCCATGTCCTCACCGCCTTCGGCTTCGCAGTCCGCCGCTCTCATTGTATCATGAGAGACGTGCGGGCGACAAACGTTTTTTGACCGGCCGGCATCGAAGTCCATGAAAAAGGCTCCCTTCCGGGAGCCCTCTCGACCTTATTTCTTGGGGGTTTTGCGGGGCGAGCGGAAAAAGCGTTTCTTCGGCCGGCCGGCGCCCCAGTGGAAGTTGAGCCGCGACGAGAAGTTCGCGAGGAACGCCCCGAGCGCGATCGAGAGCGCGATCGAAAGGATGAAGGCGATCCAGAACCCGTGGTCGACGTCGAACGGAAGCGTGTAGTTCATCCCGAAGAAGGAGGCGATGAGCATCGGCACGGTGAGCACGATCGTGACGACCGTGAGCGTCTTCATGACCGTGTTGACGTTGTTCGAGATCACCGACGCGTAGGTGTCGAGGGTCCCGTTCAGAATCTCGCGGTGGATCGAGCTCATCTCGATGGCCTGCCGGTTTTCGATGATGGCGTCGTCGATCAGGGCGACGTCGTCGGGAAACTGGCGGAACGACTCGTGGTTCTTCAGCCGTTCGAGCACGTTGAGGTCGGCGCCGAGTCCGGTGGACAGGTAGACGAGCGACTTCCCCAGGTTCATGAGATCGAAGAGTTCGCTGTTCTTGAGCGCTTCCTGGAGGCGCGCCTGGACCGCTTCGGATTCCTTGTCGAGCTGCTTCAGGAGCGTGACGAACATCGAGGCGTTCTTGAAGAGGAGCTGGATCGTGAGCTTGAAGTGCTTGCCGGTGGAGAAGTTCTTCATCGTCTTCGCGAGGAAGGCGGGGACGACGAAATTCTTGCGGGCGCAGGCGCAGACGAAGAAGTCCTTGTTGAAGAGGATGCTCATCGGCGTCGTGTGGTAGCGGCTGATGTGCGGACGGTCGGGATCGGCCGTGAAGACGGGGGTGTCGGCGACGACGATCGTCACGTCGCCCTCCTCGTCGATGTGGGCCGACTCCTCTTCGTCGAGGGCTTTCCTGAGGATCGATTCGGGGATCTTCGTCGCCCGGCTCACGGACAGGATTTCGCTTTCCGTGGGCTCGGCGAGGTAGATCCATGCGCGCGGGACGATCTGCTCGAGAACATCGGCGTCGACGCCGCTTTTCCAGACCTGCAGTTCCCCGGCGTCGGTGGTGAGATAGACGTTGATCATGGATACATCCTCCTTCCGCCGTTCGGCTTTCTTCATTATACCACTTCGTGCAGGCGGAAAAAACCATCCGTTTCGAAGAAGCGAAAAAAAAGTTCCGCGCATTGGCGCGGAACTCGATGGAACTGCTTCAGGCGGTCTTGACGCGGACGGTCATCGCGATGATTTCGGAGGTGATTTCGTCGGAGAAGGCGATGAGCGGGACGCCGCCGAAGACCTCCGCCTCGGACGGATTGAACGGGAAGTTCGAGGCCATCACGGAACGGATGACGTCGCCCTCGGAGCCGGTCTTGATCATCTGGATGACGTCCTCGAGGCACGGCGTGTAGCCGACGATGCCGGAGTTCGCGTAGGCGACGTCCGGGCGCAGGAAATAATCGATGAACTTGTGCGCGAGTCCGACGTTCTCGGCGTCGGACGGAATGACCATGCCGTCGTAGAAGGCGATCGTGGCGTCGGGCACGAAGATGCCGATGTGGGCGGTCGCGTCGAGGGCTTCCTGGGCGGTCGTCGCTTCTTCGGTGCGGATCAGGAAGGTGTCGAAGAAGTCGCCGACGTAGACGAACCCGAGGTCGAGGAGTCCGGCATCGATGTCCTTCTTGACCATGTCGGTGGCCCACTGGTCGTATTCGCGCAGGCCGAGGATGTCTTCGGAGAGGTCGAGGTAGGTTTCGCTGTAGACGTTGAGGGCGGCGTCATCGTCGATCATGCCGACCTGGTTGGCGTAGAGGAGCGACGCCGAGTAGGCGAAGCGCGGCACGTCGTACATCGCGACTTTGAGCGCGCGGGGGAAGAGCCCGGTCGGTTCGGGTTCGAAGATGGCGGCCCACTGTTCGGTCTCGATGTAGTCCTCGAGGCCGGCGAGGGACTTGTTGTACATGATCCCGAAGACGCCCCAGAAATACGGGATCGAGATCGTATAGGGGTTGGTGACCTCGGGATTGTCGGCGAACATCTGGTTCAGGATGAAGCTGATGCCGGTGACGAACGCCGTTTCGTCGTATTGCGTCAGCTGGGTGAGGTCGATCGTCTGGAGATAGCCTTCGTCCCAGAGTTTCTCGATCATGTAGTCGGAAGGGATCACGAGGTCGAAATTCGCCGTTCCCGATTTGATCTTCTCTTCCATCAGTTCGTTGGATTCGGCGATCGTGATGTTCACGCGCACGCCATACTCGTCCTCGAAGGCAGCGACCATCTCGGCGTTGATGTATTCACCCCAGTTCAGAAGGTTCATGGTCGGCTTCGCGTTGCAGCCGAAGGCGACGAGCGGAAACAGGATGACGAACAACAGCAGGACAACTTTCTTCATTTCGTTTTGCTTTTTTCTCCCATTTTATCTTCAGATTTTTGAGGACGGTTCAGGCATGGTGCAGATCGTGCTTGAGACGGGCGCGCTTCTTGAGGGCGCTCGACACGTACATCGCGACGAGGCCGAGGATGATGACGGTCGAGAGGATGGTGTTGTACGCGTAGACTTCGGGAGCCAGGCGACGGTTGTATCCGCCGTAGATGTAGATCGACAGGTTGTTGATCTCGCCGGCATTGAAGAAGCTGATGAGGAAGTCGTCGATCGACATCGTGAACGCGATCAGCATGCCGGTCAGGATGCCGGGCAGGATCGCGGGGATGATGACCTTGGTGATGCCCGCCGCCGGCTTGCAGTAGAGGTCGAGGGCGGCGTCGTAGAGGTTCTCGTCGAGTTCCGCGAGCTTCGGCAGGATCGAGAGGACGACGTACGGGAGGCAGAAGAAAATGTGCGCGACGATCAGCGATGGCATCCCGAAGGTCCCGGGGAGGATCGTCGCGACGATCTTGAAGACGAACATGAGCGAGATGCCGGTGATGATGTCGGCGTTGAGGATCGGAACCTGGTTCAGGAAGACCATCCCCTGGCGCTTCTTCTTCGGCAGCGAATGGATCCCGATCGCGATGATCGTGCCGGCGACGGTCGACACCGCGGTGGCGAGGAAGGCGACGACGAGGGTCGTCGTGATCGCGTTCGCGAGGTTGGTGTCGAGGTCGAACGTGAGCACGTTCTTCCAGTGTTCGAAGGTGAAGCCGTTGAACTGGTAGATGAGGCCGGTGGTCGTGTTGAACGACTGGATCGCGATCACGACGATCGGGAGATACATCAGGAACATGAAGAACGCGAAGAACGCGTATTTGAAGACCGAGACGATGCGCGCGATGGCCTGTTCGACCTTCGGGCGGCGGAGGAAGAGCGTCAGTTTGCCGGGTTCTCGTTTGCGGACTCCCATGTCAGACCAGCGTCGCTCCTTCCTTGTCGACCTTGTTCACGATCATCATCGACCCGAAGATGAGGAACAGGATGACGATCGACAGCATCGAAACGAAGTTGATGTCGTGGATGTAGTTCGCCTCGATCAGGCTGCCGAGCACGTAGACGGTGCCGCGCGAGAGGAGCTTCTGGATCGCGAAACCCGAGAAGCAGGGCAGGAAGACCATGATGATGCCGGTCGTGACGCCCTTCATCGAGAGCGGGAAGGTGACCTTCAGGAAGGTTCGCGCGGGATTCGCGCCGAGGTCCATCGACGCTTCCAGGAGCGATTCGTCGATCTTCTCGATGACGGTGTAGATCGGCAGGATCATGAAGGGAAGATAGGTGAGCACGAGTCCGACGATGATCGAGATGAAGGTCGCCTGGTCCTGGTTCGCGAAGCGGATCACGAAATCCATGCCGACGCGGGACAGGAGGCTGTCGAGGATGTTCGTCTCCGACAGGATGTTCTTGAGCGCGACGTTGCGCAGCAGCGAGTTCGACCACATCGGGATGATCGTCAGGACGAGGATGACGAACTTGTTCGAGAAAGGGCTGCGGGCGACGATGTAAGCCATCGGATAGCCGATGGCGAAGCAGATGACGGTCGCGATGATCGCGAACGTGAACGTGTCGAGGAGGATTTTGAGATTCGTCGGGTCCGTGACGGAGAACATCTCCTGCCAGGCCTCGAGACTCCACGTCGCGCCGGTGAAACTCACCCCGTCCGTCTTCATGAAGGAAAGGACGAGGATCATCACGAGCGGGATCCCGACGAGGACGAGCATCCAGACGAGATATGGCAGCGCGAGCCTGCCGAGTTTCTTAATGTTCACCCTGCTCCACCTTCATCAAGTGGATTTCGTACGAGTCGACGCGGAGGCCGACGTTCTCGCCGACCTTGCGGTTCTCGTACGTGTGGATCACGAACTCCTTCCCCTGGACCATGACGCAGAGTTCGAAATGGACGCCGCGGAAGATCGAACTGGAGACGACGCCGATCAGCTTCGCGCCTTTCGGGTCGATGATGTCGAGGTCTTCCGGACGGATCACGACGTCGACCGGTTCGCCGTCGGCGAACTGGGTGTCGACGCAGTCGAACTCGACGTCCATGAAGCGGACCAGATTCTGGCGGACGTAGATGCCGTCGAGGATGTTCGACTCGCCGATGAAGCGGGCGACGAAGCGGTTGTTCGGTTCGTTGTAGATCCCGGTCGGGGTGCCGATCTGCTGGATCACGCCGTCCTTCATGACGACGATCGTGTCCGACATCGTCAGCGCCTCTTCCTGGTCGTGGGTGACGTAGATGAAGGTGATGCCGAGCTTCCGCTGCATCTCCTTCAGTTCGTATTGCATGCTTTGGCGAAGCTTCAGGTCGAGCGCGGCGAGCGGCTCGTCGAGAAGCAGGATTTTCGGTTTGTTGACGATCGCCCGGGCGATCGCGACGCGCTGCTGCTGGCCGCCGGACAGATTGGTGACCTTGCGTTTCGCGAAATTCGGGAGGGAGACGAGCTTCAGGGCCGTTTCGACCCGCTCCGCGATCTCTTCTTTCGCGACCTTCTGATTCCGGAGACCGAATGCGATGTTGTCGTAAACGTTCAAATGCGGGAAAAGCGCATACCTCTGGAAGACGGTGTTGATCGGTCGTTCGTACGGCGGCACGTCGTTGACGACGACGCCGTTCAGGACGATTTCGCCCGCGTCGGGCTTCTCGAAACCGCCGATCATCCGCAAGGTCGTCGTTTTCCCGCAGCCGGAAGGTCCCAGCAGCGTGATGAACTCGTTCTCGTTGATGTACAGGTTGATGTCGTTGACGACTGCGGCTCCGTCATACGACTTTGTCACGTTCTTGAGTTCGATGAGCTTTTTGGCCATTCTGTCCCCTCTTTTTGATGAAAATCAAGCAATATTATAATCCCAACGGGGGGGTTTGTAAACTGTTTTCATCGATTTTTTTCGGGGTTTGGAACCCCCGCCGTCCGTTTCGGAAATAACTATATTCATATAGTTAAACAGCAATTGTTCCCAACAAAAAACCCCCGTTTCCACGAGGGTTTGACGCCGGTCAGACGAAGAACGAAACGATTGCCGCGGCGGCATAGTACAGTCCGATGCCCGCAAGCAGGATCCCGACGATTTTCGCCATCAGCCTTTCTTGTTTCCGCGGCTCTGCGATCCGCCCGAACTTGCGTTTCTGGACCCACTGGATGATCGTCTTCCAACGGAAAAAGAACGCGGTTCCGACATAGACGAAAAACAGACCGGACAAAAGCAGCAGCAGTTTCATGAAAAGGTCCATCGCATCACTCCCGTTTCGTGAATAGTGTACCAGATTCGGCGGATTCGCGCAACGGAAACGCGAAACGCCGTCCGTCTGGCCCTGCTGGTCTCAGGAGAGGTAGACCGGCGGATAGGGGGGGAGGTGGCCAGAGGGGCGGCGTTTCCGGGCAATTCATGTTGTCGATGCCATTATAGCATCGTCCCGCCGGACGGGACCGCATTTCACAACCATTCCGCAATCTTGCCGTAAAACTCACGCGACCTTGTTCGGAAAGACGAAGGTGAAGCGCGCACCGCCTTGCGGCGAGACGTCGGCCGTGATCGATCCGCCGTGGGCGCCGACGATCGACCGCGAGATCGTGAGACCGAGGCCGGTATGTCCCTTGAACCCGATGAAATAGCGGTCGAAGACGCGTTCGCGGTCGGTTTCGGGAATGCCGGGGCCGTCGTCGTCGATCGTGAGAACGACGCTGTCGGCTTCATCCCTGACCGCAATCGCGACGACCGTCTTGGCATATCGGATCCCGTTGGACAGCACGTTCGCGATCGCCGCTTCGAGTTTTTCCGCGTCGCCCGTCAGATAACAGGCCGTCGCGGGCGGATCGAACCGGAGTTCGAGCCCCGCTTCCCTGGCCGCGAGCCGCACCGAATCCATCGCATCGGCGATCACGTCCCACAGGTTCGTCCGCCCCATCTTGTAGGCGTTCTCGACGGCGTCGAGACGTCCGAGGAAGAGGATCTGGTTGATGTTGTCCTTCAGTTTTTCGCTTTCGGTCATGATGACCCGGCAGGCGTTCTCCGCCTCTTCGTCCTTGAGCACGCCGCAGTAGATGCCTTCCGCGTAACCGTAGATGTTCGTGAGCGGCGTCTTCATTTCGTGCGAGAAATTGTGGAGGAACTCGCGTTCGCTCTCGCGGTAGTCGTCGAGACGGACCGCCGCCTTCTCGAGGGCGCCGCCGAGCTCGTTGAATTCGTCGATGTCGAACACCGGGCGGGGTTCCGGCTTGCGGTCCGGTTTCATGCGGTTGGCATAGCCGGCGAGTTCGCGGATCGGATCGGCGAAGACGCGGGCGGCATAGACGGAAACGGCGGAAATCGAGATGAAGAGGAAGACGACGCCGACGAAGGCGGCGAAGATGATTCCTTCGCCCTCGAAGGCGGCGATGTCCTCGCTCCGGAAGATGTAGAGCGTGTACTGGCCGCTGAGATCCTCGACAGTATAATAGTAGAACATGGTCCCCGCCCGCAGGCCGTAGACGTCGTAGCGGTCGGACGCGCGGGCGGCGGAGGCGATCGCCGGCAGTTCCCCTTCGAAGGTCGTGCCGACGAGCACGCCGTCGCGATAGAGGATCGTCTCGACGCCGATCACGCTCTTGATGCTTTCCATGTCGTCGAGGATGAGCGTTTCCGAAGCCGCCGAGATCGAGGCGGCGATGTTGTCGTTCATCGTCGATACGTTGGCGAACAGCAGCCGGTTCGAGGCGTTGCGGATGAAGACGCCGGTGAGCACCCCCGCGATCGTGAAGCAGAGGACGAGCAGAATGCCGAAATAGAGGATGATCTTATGCCTGATTTTCATCGGGTGCGCCTCCGGGTTCATGGACCACTTTGTAACCGAACCCGAACACGGTCTTGATTTCGACCGTGGATTTCGCTTCCGCCAGTTTCTTGCGGATGCGCTTGACGAGGTCATCGACGCTCCGTGTGCCGTCGATGACCTCCCATTTCCAGATCTTGCGGAGGAGTTCCTCGCGCGAAAACGCCTTCGGGGAATCTTTCGACAACATCAGGAACAGGTCGTATTCCTTCGACGTCAGATGCAGCGGGACGCCGGCACAGGCGATCTCGCGCTCCTTCAGTCGGTAGTCGAGATTGCCGAGCGCGAACTGGCCGGCCTCTTCGAGCGTCTCCTGCTGGACGCTGCGGCGGATCAGGGATTTCACCCGCACCGCCAGTTCGCGTCCCGAGAACGGCTTCGTGATGTAGTCGTCGCCGCCGATTTCGAGCCCGAGGATGCGGTCCATCTCCTCGCCTTTGGCGGAAACGAACAGGATCGGGATGTTGTGCTCGGCGCGGATTTTCGTGCAGACCGTGAACCCGCTCATGTCCGGCAGCATCACGTCGAGCACGAAACAGTCCGGCAGGACCGTCTCGAGGGCATCGAGAAGACCCTGCCCGGTCTTGAACTTCTCGACCCGGAAGCCTTCGTATACGAGAAACTTCTCGATGATGTTCCGGATGTATTCGTCGTCGTCGAGGACGAAGATCAGTTTGGCCAAAATCATCACTTCTTTCGTTGAATGTCACCCATATCATATCATGTGCGGACGTTTTTGAGGCACTTTTACAATCTTGCCGCAAGCGTTCCGGGCGGATTCCTTGAGTATTTCGGCAGATGTGGTATGATGAAGGCGTAAACAAGGAGGCATGCCATGTCCATCTATGATTTCACCGTGAACGACGCCAAGGGGAATCCGATTCCGCTTTCGGTCTACCGCGGCAAAGTCCTCGTCATCGTCAACACCGCGACCCATTGCGGATACACCCCGCAGTACGCGGAACTCCAGGAACTCCACAAGCGCCATCACGCCAAGGGGCTCGAAATCCTCGACTTCCCGTGCAACCAGTTCGCCGGCCAGGCGCCGGAAGAGATGGACGACTACATCCACGTCTGCCAGCTCCGCTTCGCGACCGAGTTCCTGCCCTTCGCCAAGGTCAAGGTGAACGGCGACGAAGAGCATCCGCTCTTCACCCACCTGAAGAACGGCAAGAAGATCCGCTGGAACTTCACGAAGTTCCTCGTCGACCGCGGCGGCAACGTCGTCGCCCGCTTCGAACCCGGCGACAAGCCGCTGTCGTTCGAACCGGACATCCACGCCCTGCTTTGACAAAGAAAGGCGCCCGACTGGGCGCCTTTTTGCTTGTGATTACTTCTGGTCCTCTTCGCGTTTTTCGAGCGCGGTCTCGAGCAATGAGGGATTTCCCAGGTACTTGACGAATTCGCGGATCGAATTCGAGTTGTAGAGACCGTCGGTGATGCGTTCGTCGACCGCGCCGCCGATCACGAGGATCTTCTTGGCGCCGATTTTCCCTTCGTCCGCATCGACGACGACGGGGACATAGCGTTCCTTGCCCATCGACAGGAAGATCGAGCAGGTGCCGAAATTGTAGATGTGGTGATAGACATAGCCCATCTTGATCGACTTCATGTTCGTGAGGAAGAGCGAGGTGTGGAACGGCGAGACGTCGATGATCGCCCGCGGCAGGATGCCGTGGCGGTCAGCCCACATCAGCAGGTTGACGACGAACTTGATCACGAAATTGGGGATCGCGGTCAGCGTCTTCGCAAGCTTGTCGGTGTCGTTTTCGGCCGACGTCGAGGAGTTCGCTAGGATCTCTTTTTCCATCATCTCGCGGATTTCATAAACCGTTTCGGTGCCTTTGAAGGTGAGTTTGATCGTCGTCTCTTCGGCGGTGTCCTTGAGCGCCTTCTTGACGACGAACGAAATCTGGATGTCGTTGCGCTTGTAAAAGCGGCCATTGACGACGAAGCGGTTCAGCTTCGGACGCAACGCGAGCGTGCGCACCATCGCCGCGACGATGATGTCCATGTAGGTGAAGCGGCGGCCGAGGTGACGTTCCTTGAAGATGAACTCGTCCATCCCGTCGCACTCGACCTCCATCGGCGCAAGCACGTGGGCGTCGTTGCGCTCCTTCATGATGTGGGGCATGATTTTCGTGATCGGGTCGATCGTCTTGATGCGTTTCCCGTCGCTGCGCAGTCCGAACATGAGATACCTCCGAAAAAAAGTCTGCATTGATGATATCACAAATCGGCCGTCATTTCAAGTTCGGGGGCGCATTTGCGGTATTTCCGTAAAAAACTTGAAAACATCACGCCGTTTTAGTATAATCTGGAGTAGTTTGATGACGGGACGGTATCGCCATGGACATGAAACGACTCACCCGCGCCGCGCTTCCTTTCGCGGTCCTCGCGGCGCTCCTCTTCCTCACCTATTGGGGAAACCAGTGGTACGCGGAGACCTTCGGGAACCCCGGCGTCGACTACTCCTACATCTTCCTCGGATTCAATGAACAGGTCCCCTTCCTCGCATGGACCGTCTGGCCGTACGTGATCGCCTATCCCTTCTGGATCATCGCCTTCTTCTACATCGGCTACCGCGACAAGACGAACATGTACCGCATCCTCCTCATCGTCCTCGTCACTTTCACGATCTGCGGCGTCTGGTACTTCTTCTTCCAGTCGGACGTGCAGGCCTGGCGCGAGACCTCCGGCCTCTTCGTCCGCGACGACCTCAACCTCTCCGAATCGCTCACGATGTGGATCTACGCCGCCGCCGGGCCGCGCAACGCCAACCCTTCGATGCACTGCCTGATGAGCTGGCTCGCCATCCTCGGCGCCCGCATGGACAGGAAGATGCCGAAGGCGGCCAAGATCGCGATCTGGGTGATCGCGATCGCCATCTGCGTTTCGACCCAGACCCTCAAGCAGCATTACGTCATCGACCTCATCACCGGCATCGCCCTCCCGGAGGCCGCCTACTGGCTCCTCCGCAACGCCCGGGCCGTCGGACGGCTCGAATACCACTTCACGAAGGCGAACCTCCTGCTCCGGCTCGAATGAAGGCAGCACGAATCAACGCGCGATCCCCCTCGGGGACCGCGTTTTTTTTCGCGCAAAAAGAAGACACCCCGCCTTGCGACGGGGTGCCGTGATGCAGACCGGGGGAATCAGGCCGCCGGTTCTTCGTAGGTGAGCGTGACGCTGATGATCGTGAAGGTGCCGTCCGCATCGGCGACGCCGCCTTCGGCGAGGATGACGAACTTCGAGAAGCCGGCCTCGAGGGTCCATTCGAAGGTCTGTTCGGTGCCGTCGAAGGTGATGTTCTGTTCAATCGCGGAGCTGTCGTTGGGTTTCAGGTAGGCCTGCTTGCCGTCGGTGCCCTGGATCACGATGGTGATCGTGTTGTAGCCGGCGACGAGTTCGGGATCGTAGTTGACGATCATGTAGGTCCATTCCTGGGCGGCGGTCTTCGTGTAGTTCACGGTGACCGATCCGTCTTCGTTGTAGACGAATTCGTACGTGCCCGTTTCGCCTTCGACGTAGCCTTCGTTGAGATCGAGCGGGACCGGTTCCCAGGTGGCTTCGGCGCTGATGATCTCGAAGGAACCCGCGGCGGTGCCGACGGCGAGTTCGGCGAAGATGATGACGTGCGTCGGCGCGACCGGAAGCGTGAAGACGACGGTCTGCTCGGTGCCGTCGAAGGTGATCGTGCGTTCGTAAGCCTGCACGTCGTTCGGTTTGATCGTGATCGTCTTGCCGGCGGTGCCCTTCACGACGAACGTGAGGGTGTTGTGGTTGGCGAGGTTGTCGACGAAGGTGTACTTGATGTTGTTCCACGGACCGTCGACCTTGTTGTAGGTGACGACGTTCTTGCCTTCGACGGTCGCGAACGAATACATGTCGCCGCCGTTGTCGACCCACCCGAAGGTGAAGTCGACGACTTCATCGCGCTCGAGGGCGTCGGGCTGCGTGTAGCTGAAGTAGACGCCGAGGATCTCGAACGTGCCGGTCGCCGGGGCGGTGCCGCCTTCGGCGAAGAGGAGCATGTCGGTGAGGACGTCCGCGACGGTCCAGACGAAGACCGGGTTCTCGTCCGTGAAGGTGACCCACTGCTCGAGCGGGCCGGCGTTGTTGGGTTTCACCAGGACCTGCTTGCCGACGGTGCCGCGCAGGACGATGAGGACGGTGTTGTTGTCGCCGACTTCTTCCGCGTCGAACGTGTTTCTCATGAACGCCCATTCCTGGCCGGCGGCCTTCATGTAGTCGATCGTGGTCCAGCCGTCATCGCCTTCGGAAGGCGTGTAGGTGCCGAGATCGTTCTCGGCGAATTCGGTCGTGGCTTCCGTGCCCATCGGGACGTAGAGCGTCTTGGCGGAAAGGATGTCGAAGCTGCCGGTCGCGCTGCCGTTGAACGGGTCGATGAAGATCAGGCAGGAGAGCGGGGCGACGCCCATCTTGAAGAGGAAGGTCTGTTCGGTGCCGTCGAAGGTGATCGTCTTCTCGAAGGCGCCGTTGTCGTTGGGCTTCACGATGATCTGGACGCCGGCGGTGCCCTGCACCGTCAGCTGGATCGCGTTGTGGTTGCCGAGGAATTCGGGGAACACGTACTTGGTGACGTTCCATTCGTTGCCGACGCGGTCCCAGTCGACCGTGAGGACGTCTTCCGCGAAGGTGAAGTCGTAGATGGCGTCGTCAAAGGTCCAGGTGCCGTCGAGGAAGTCGTTGAATTCCCAGCGGGCGGTCGTCGGCTCCGTGTAGGAGAGGATGACGCTGACGACGTAGAACGTGCCGGTCGACGCGGTGGCGTCGCCGGGCTGCGCGAAGAGCACGAGGTTCGCGAAGTTCGAGGCGTAGAACGTCATCGACATCGGATTCGTGTCGGTGAACGTCATTTTCCGCTCCATCGCTCCGGAATCGTTGGGCTTCACGAGGACTTCCTTGCCCGCGGTGCCCTTCAGGGTGACGGTCATCGTGTTGAAGCCGGCCGCTTCGGCGGCGTCGAAGGTGCTCTTCATCCACAGATAGCTCTGGTCGACGAGTTTCGTGTAGTCGACCTTGACCGTGCCGTCGAGCTGGGTGGCGATCGTGTAGGCGTTCTCGCCGCCCTGGATCCATTCGTCGTAGGTGCCGTCGTACTCCGGCATCCCGAGTTCGACGACCGTGCCGAAGGCGGTGCCTTCTTCGAACACCATCTCGGAGACGACGAAGGTGCCGCGTCCGACCGTCAGGCCGGGCTCCGCGATCAGGATGATCTCCGTGACCTCGTCGAGATTCTCGACGTCGCGCAGATCGATCTGGCGGGAGACTTCGACGCTCGAGAGTTCGAAGCGGACGTCATGGTTCTCCGTCGCGGATGCGAAGCGGACGAGCAGGACGCCGTCGCCGCTGGCGGTGACGACGAGCTTGTTGAAGTCGGAGAGGTCGTCTTCGACGTCATAGACGAGCTCCGGCCATGCGAAGCCGTGCTTGTCGAACTGGACCGTGAGGACGCCGGCGGCGACCGCGGTCTTGTAGACGCCTTCCCAGCCGCCGGCGAATCCGCCGACGATGTCGAGCGTTGCCGGCGCGGCGGTCGTCGTGACTGGCGGCTGCGTGGTCGGCGCTTGCGTGGTCGGCTGCGTGGTCACCGGCGGTTCGGTCGTGGTCGTTCCTTGGCAGGCGACCATGACGGCGGCGAAAACGAGCGCCATGAATGCTAAAAGCAGTTTGTTCTTCATTTCTTCTTTCCTCCTGTATGGATTTTTTATTTCTATTCTATCTGGGCAAGTCTTGAAGCCTGAAGGGGGTGAAGCGTCACGGGGCCGCGGTGAACCCGAGTTCGTCGAGTCCGTCCTGCACGACGTCGCTTTGCATGAAGAAGTGCCAGACGAGGCCGGAGCGGTAATCCTCGATCATCATCAGGGTGATGCCCTTGTCGATGCCGAGGACCCAGTCGCAGAACCATCCCGACGCGCCGACTTCGGGATTCGGCCGCGGCGTCGCCGCCGGAACCCCCGGCTGGACGCCGAGGTTGTACGCGTCGCGGAACCCGTACTTGCTCTGGAGCGGGACGATCGCGGCGTAGTGTTCGGCCGCCGCGGTCGACAGGTCGGGGGTGAAGACGATCATCGCCGTCGCCCCGTAGGGCGCGAGCGTGCCGTCGACCTTGGGCGTGCCGCCGGCGGGGAGGTTCCCGTAGGCGAAATACGTGTTGTTCGGTCCGTCGGAGGCGGCGTTGCCCCAGGCGGCGGTCCCGTAGGTCTTGTAGAAGGGGACGAGCTGCTGGGCGTAGTCGTACGCGGCGATCCCGGCCTGGACCGAGTTGTCGAACCAGTCGTAGCCGTCCGCATCGCGGATGAGGGAGAAGTCGATCCAGGCGTGCGAGAACTGGTAGGTGAAGAGCGTTCCCGGGTACGAGACGTAGAAATAGTCCGAGGAACCGTACTTCTTCCGCTGCGTCTGCGATTTCGCCTTGTCGTAGGCTTCCTTGCCGACGGGATGGGTGGACGAGCCGGCGGCGAGGACATAGAGCATCAGCTGTTCGGCGATGTGGTCCCAGTAGTCGCCGAAGCCGGATTCGGGCGAGTACCCCATGTAGAACATGTCACGCGCGTCGTCGTAGTACCAATCCCATTCTATCGCATCATAGATCTCATATGCAAGGGTTTCGATCGCGCCGCCGAAATATTCCGCCGCGACGATCGCGCCGCAGATCAGGATCGCGGTGTCGATGATCGAGACTTCGGAGGTACCGGAGCGACGGGCGGTCGTCATCGACACGAAATGATAGAAGAACCCGTGCGTGCGCTGCATGTCGCGCATGGTCGTGAGCGTGCCGAGGACGCGGTCGTAGCCTTCCTGGTAGGAGATCCAGTCGTTCTCGATGCCGATCGGCATCGCCGCGAGGCCGTAGCCGACGGCGGCGATCGACGCGTTGCCCATCGTCGACGCGTCGACGTTGTAGCGGTCGGTGACCATGCCGTAGCCGTCGCTGCCGGGGGTGCCGTTGACGGCTTCCCAGAAGAAGTCGAAGGAGAGCCTGGCCTCCTCGAGGACCGCTTCGGACACCTCGATCGGCGCGTAGACGAACGGCGCCCCGGTCGTCGCGGTCGTGGAAGTCTCCGTCGTCGTCGCGGACGTCGTTGAGACGGTGGTCGCCGCCGTGCAGGCCGCGAGCGTGAGCGCGGTGACGGCGGCGAGGATGATCAGGAGCAGTTTTTTCATCGTGGTCCTCCTTTCATTCGCCCGTGACGCCGGTCCGGTCGATGCCTTCGACGAACCATTTCTGCATCACGAGGTAGGTGACGAGGACCGGCAGGATGATGAGGATCGTGGCCGCATAGCGGATCGCCTCGTTGGTCATCGACTGCGTCAGTCCCTGGGTGAGATTGAACTGGGATTGGAAATTGAGGAGCTTGAGCTGGAGCGTGTAGAGGTTCTGCCCGAGGAAGAGGCTCGAGATGTACGTTTCGTTCCAGTACCAGACGAACGAGAACAAAAAGCCGGTGATGAAGGCGGGCGCCGCGAGCGGCACGCCGATCTTCAGGAAGATCTGGTACGGGTTCGCGCCGTCGATCTCGGCGGACTCGTCGAGCTGGACCGGCTGGAGCCGGAAGAACTGGTAGAAGATGAGGATGAATATGGCCGAGCTGAGCCCTTGTCCGAACGTCGCCGGAAGGATGATCGACCACGCGCTCTCGAGGATCCCCATGCGGAAGAAGAGCACGTATTTCGGAATCATGTAGACCTGCTGGGGCAGCAGGTACGTCATCAGGATGAGCCCGAAGACGACGACCTTGAACTTCGTCCTGAACTTGGCGAGGGCGTAGCCGGTGATCGAGGTCGTGACGGTCTGGAGGAGCGCCGGCAGGAGCGTCACGAGGAGACTGAACAGGAGCGTCTTGCCATAGGCGAGAACCTTCCAGGACGTCAGGTAGTTTTCCACGTAGATCTTCGTCGGAATCCACTCGACTACCGGATTGACGAGGTCTTCGAGGTCCTTGACGGAGTACGCGAGCATCTTGATGAGCGGGTAGAGATAGACGAAGCCGATGATGACGAGGAGGGAGTAGAGGAGGAAACGGCCGAGGATGCCGTCCGTTCCCTGCCGCCCGAGAAGCTTCTTCTTCAGGCGCTGGAGGCGGGAGTTCTTCATCGGCGCACCTTCTCTCTCTGGAACGAGCGGAGCAGGAGCACCGAGAGCGCGAGGATGACCGCCAGCGCGAGGAAGTACACCCAGGCGACCGCCGACGAGAAGCCGAAGCCGGTGTCGAGCGCGAACATGTTCCTCTTGATGTGCGCGATCGCGGGATTTTCGGAGAAGGTCGCGAGATTGATGATCGTGAAGACGACCGAGACCATCACCATGTTCTTGAGCGAGGGCATCGTGATCTTCCAGAACGACTCCCAGGGGCCGGCGCCGTCGATCATCGCCGCTTCGTAGATCTGCTGGTCGATCTTCTGGAGCGCGGCGATGAAGAGAAGGATCTGCACGCCGGAGAACCAGAGGATGACGATCAGTTCCTGGAAGATGGATGCGATCGGCCGCGCGAGGGTGGGCGAGAAGACGGTGTTGATGAGATCGACGATCCCCATCTCCTCGACGATCGGGATCGTCGCCGCACCCTGGGCGATGAGCTGGTTGATGACCGGCCCGGAGGCGATGATGACGGGGAGGAAGTAGATGCCGCGGAAGAACCCTCGCAGCTTGATCTTCTGGTTCAGGAGGACGGCGATGATGATCGAGAAGACGGTGATGATCGGCACTTTCACGACCAGTTCGATCGCGAAGTCGGAGACCGACTCGAGAAAGGAGAACCCGACCGCCGACGAGAAGATGCGGCGGTAGTTCTCGAACCCGATGAAGGCCTGCTGGATGCCGGTGCCCTCGATCGTCACCTGCGAGAAGCTGTAGACGATCGACGTCGCGATCGGCCAGAGCGTGAAAACGAGGAATCCGACGGTCCAGACCGAGAGGAAGGACCATCCGACGAGATTGTCGCGCCGATCGCGGCGCAGCGGTTTCCTAGTCATCGGTCGTCACCGCCTTCGCCGCATGGCCGTCCACGGTGACGGCGCCGTCCGCCTGCGGCGTCGCGGCGTAGTTGACGTAGATGACCGTGCCATTCGCGTAGGTGATCTTCACGAAACCGGGTGCGAGGACGCGGCGCGCCGCGACCGCGGATCCGTAGGCCGGAAGCAGCACGGCGTCGAGGATCCCGTGATCGGAGAGGACGCGTTCCCGCCAGGTCGCATAACTGGAGGAATAGAGCGCGCCGAGCTCGGTGTCCTGCAGGAGGTACGCCGATCCGTGGGTGAGGACGTAGGAGGGATAGAGGCCGAAGTCGGCCAGGCGGAGGAGCGCCAGGGTGTCGTCGGCGGCGAAGTTGAGGTAGCCGCCGTAGAGCTCCATCGTCCCCGCGAGGACGATCGGCAGGAACGGGACGGTGTCGGTGTAGATCTGGTACTGCCTCGACACGACCGGTGCGGCGAGATAGCGCGAAACGGCGCCGAAGAGGTAGGCGTTGGGACGGTAGAGCGCAAGCGAGCCCCCGAGTCCTTCGAGGGTCGTGCGGTAGAGGGCTTCGGCCTCCGACCGGTCGAACGTGCCGTTCTTGAAGTCGGAGTAGAGGGCGGTTCCGACGCTGCCGAGGGCGAGGTCGGAGAGCCCCTTCCGCGACCATGTTTCAGCGTTGTCTGAGAGCCGTTCCATCGCCCGCAGCGGCTCGGCGTACCACGTCGGCATCGTCAGGCCGGATCCGCCCGACAGGCGCCGGTTGACGCGCTGAGAGATGTCGGTATAGACGTTGTGCGGCGTGGCGTCGAAGATCAGGAGGGGGTCGGCGTAGAGCGAGAGCGTGCTGCCCGCGGCCCGCATGTCGGCAGCCAGGCGTGCGAGTTCGTCCGCGGTGCCGAGCGCGCGTTCGAAGGAAGCGGTGCCGGGGCCGGCGCCGGAGAAGCCCCCGGCGAGGACGCCCTTGTAGACGACCGCGAGCGGCCCGACCGAAGCGGTCAGATCTTCGAGGATCGTCCGCGCCTGCCCGAAGTCGGTGAGGACCGCCGTGCGGTCGAAGACGAAGCCTTCGGCGCGGCAGCCGCCGACGAGCTCGACGTGCGTCGGGAGCGCGGCGGGCGCGTCGCCCGTCATCGGGGCGAGCACGCCGGTATCGATCAGGTGGTCGCGGTAGCTGTTCGCCATCCCGACATAGTCGGCGGCGTCGCCGTCGAGGAAGCGGACCACGAGGTGGATGTCGAGGGAGTTTCTCTCCTCCTGGATCACCTGGGTGCCCGCGCCCGCCGCGGCGGCGGCCTTGCTGGTCGGCGCGGCGTACTGCGAACGGTAGACGAACTGCGGGTGGGTGTAATAGTACTTCAGGTTCGACTTCGCCGGATTGACGACGAGCGTCGCGTCGGCGGCGCCCGCCTCGATGATGCCGAGGAAGCCGTGCTGGCGGATGCCGTGGATCATCCCGTAGACCGGGAGCGTCAGTTCGGCTTCGTCCGCGACGTCGGACTTGACGCCGATGTCGGTGCCGTAGTAGTTGAGCTGGTAGACGTCCGTGACGGCGTCGATGGCGCGGTAGCGGACGAGCGCGCCCGCACCGTCGGGAACGAGCGCGTAACCGGGGACGGAATCGCCGTAGACGGCGCCGAAGTACGGATAGATGCGGACGCTGCGGAGCTTGAACTCGTCGCCCTCGGTGATCGAATCGGAGTCGACGCGGAGGTGCAGGTCGCCGTCTTCGAGGGTGACTTCGAGGGTGAGGCCGATGCCCGATTCGCCGAATGCAATCGCGGTTTCGAAGCCGCCCGGGACCGCCGCGAAGCTCGCGGTCGTGAGGTCGCTCTGGAACATGCTTTCCTCGATCACGGTGTAGACGCCGGTCTCCGCGTTGTAGGTGTAGTACTCGATGACGACCGCCGAATTGATGATTCCTTCGAATTTGTTGTTGAAATTCGGCAGGTCGGCGTCCTTGTCGGCGAAGGACGATCCGAAGACGTACCCCGAGTCCAGGTCGACGACGCGGATTGCGTAGTTGCCGGGTTCGTACCAGAGTTCGAGGCGCTCGTCTGCGGCCGCCCTGACGAACGCGGCGGGGACGTCGAGAAATGGCGTCGCGACGGCCTCGTCGTCTTCCTGGGTGAATTGGTTGGAAGCGAACTTGGTCGCGTCGAAGAGCGAGGATGTCGCCTGCGGAAGTCCGTCCGCCGGCACGTGGGGGGCGGCCGAAAGAATCGGTAGCGCGGTGAGCGAAAGCGCGAAGAGGGCGGTCGCGAGCAACATGCGCAGTTTCTTAGCCGAAGACACGGTTCGCCACCTCCTTCAGCCACGAGAGGACGAAATCGGCGAGCTGGCTGCCGAAGACGTACAGGATGAATGCGATCAAGACCAGGATGAGCATCGCGAAGGCGGTCATCAGGAGATTCTTGACCGTCTCGCCGATCTCGTAGTTGTGGATTTCCTTGATTGCGAGGAACACGAGGATCGCGGTCCAGACGATCATCACGCCGGAAAACAGGTCGACGAGGACGCTTTCGTTTTGCGTCGCGACATTCGTGAAGAGAATGTAGGGGACGAGGCCGAGGACGAGCGGGGAGAGCGCGTAGACGATCGCGATGTAGATGTCCTTGAGCCAGCCTTCGCCGTCGGACAGCGTCGAGACGAGATAGTTCGTGAAGACGAAGAGCCCGATCACGCCGAAGAATTTGGCGATTTCGAAGCCGAGGTTGATCGATTCCGCGTACGGATTGAACAGGTAGCCCGCGGTCGCGAGGAGCAGGAGGTACTCGGCGAAGAGGACGACGAGGATCGCCGTCGCGCTCCCGACCGTGGCGCGGTGCTCGCGTTTGATCTCGTAATAGGTATTGATCGGATGGCGGAGGATGTCGAAGACGAGGGTGAAGCGGCGCACCGCCGGGTTCCCCCCGATCCGCTTCGCGGCTTCGTGAAGGCGGGCGAACGCCGGCGTCCGGCGGTCGACGATGCGGAGCGCGAACACGACCGCGATCAGGACGAGGAGGACGGTGAACACCGTCGAGAGGTTGTCCTTCAGCCAAGCGTCGCGGATTTTCCAGTAGGTCTCCGAATAGCCGCCGCGGTCGTTGGCAAGAAAGTATTCTTCGAGCGCTTCGGCGATCCTGCCTTCCTGATAATAGGCTTTTCCGAGGGCGGAATGGGCGAGCGCGAAGTTGGCGTTCTGGCGCACGATTTCCTCGAAGAGGGCGCGCGAGTCGGCGTAGGAGCCTTCGTTGTACCGGTCGATCGCCGCATGCACGAGGTTGGCGAACGCGGTGGGTTCGAAGACGAGGACGCGGTCCATCTGTCCGTCGGTGACGAACAGGTAGCCGTGCTCGTCGATCTCGATGCCGGTCGGCACGCGCACGAGACCGAGGATCTCGGCGCTCGCGAGTTCGACGTTGAACGCGAAGAGCATGTTTCCGGACGGGTCGTATTCGACGATGAGGCCGTCGTCGTAGATCGCGACGACGTATCCGGCATCGTTGACCGAGAGGTCGACGATGCTCTGCTCGTCGTTGTAGTTGACCGTCGTGAGGATGTTGTTGCCGTTGATGTCGAGCTTCTTCAGCGCGTCCGCCGTGAACGGCGTCGCCGTGTAGACGAGCGACTGGCTGCTGATCGCGATGTTGGTGGGGGAGGGCGGGGTCGTATCGGCGTATTCGCCGGTCTGGACGAACCAGTCGGCGATCCGCTGGAGGAACGGCTTGTTGGAGAGGTTGACGCCGAAGTAGCCGAGGAACGATCCGTCGTAATTGAGCTGGATCACGCCTGAGGTCGAGCCTTCGCCGATGACGTAGATGTTCTCGCCGGCACCGACGGCGACTTTGGTCGGGATGAACGAGGACGCGGCGCCGAAGAGCGGCTCGGTCGGGCGCGTGTACGTTTCGAGGAGGACGCCGCCGAGGTCGAACTTGAAGACGCTCTGGAGCGCCTTGTCGGCGACGTAGAGGAATCCGTCGTCGCTCACGTGGAGTCCGGTCGGATTGTCGAGCACGCCGTCGCCGATCGAGGCGACGAGGACGCCGTCGTAGTCGAGGACGGCGACGCGGCCGTGTCCGGCGTCGGCGACGTAGACGCGATCGTCGTCGATTGTGAGGTCCTGGGGATCGTCGAGGATGCCGGCCGCGCTGAAGACGCCGAGCGGTCGGTAGGCGGTTTTCGTCGAGGTGAGGTTTCCCTGATAGTCGACGGTCTGGGTGATATAGGGGGTGTCGTCCTGGTAATAGGTCGCGTCGGCCGCTGCGAGCGGCAGCGGGATACATGCGACAAGAAGCAGGAAAAGGGCGATAACGAGCGCTTTCTTCTTCATCGGCGCCACCTCACTTGATCCCCGAATGAGCCATCGTGTCCATCACGTTCGACTGCATCAGGATGAAGATCACGAGGTTCGGGACGAACATGATGAGCGACGCGGCGGCGCCCATGCCCTGGCCGGCGACGCCGTTCGTGTTGTTCGTGAGGGTTCCCATGTAGAAGGCGAACGTCTTCATCGTGTCGTCGTTGATGTAGGTCTGCGACGTGTCCGCCGAGTTCCACACGGCCTGGAACGAGAGGATGATGATCGTCGCGACCGCCGGCTTGATGAGTGGAAGGATGATCTTCGTATAGATCTGCCACTCGTTCGCGCCGTCGACGCGGGAGGCGTCGAGGAGTTCGTTCGGGATCTGGTCGATGAACTGCTTGACGAGGAAGAGCCCGACCGGAAGGGCGAGGTACGGCAGGACGTGCACGAAGAAGTTGTCGATCAGACCGAGCTTCTCGACCACGAGGTAGCGCGGGATCGAGACCGCCACGCCGACGAACATGAGCGCGATCGTATTGATCTCGTTGATGATCTTCTTCGAACGGAAGTGCAGTTTGGAGAGCGCGAAGCCCGCCATCGTGGAGATCAGCACCGAAAAGAACAGCACGAGCACGGTCACGACGACGCTGTTGAAGAGGTAGCGCGACATCGGGATCCCGGACGCCCCGGTCAGTTCGAAGAGGCGCCGGAAATTGTCGAGGGTCGGATTGGTGACGAAGAACCGCGGCGGATAATAGAAGAGTTCGTCGAGCGGTTTGAACGCATGGTTGAGGATGTAGACGAGCGGCAGGAGCATGAAGAGCGACAGCGGGATCAGGAAGAGCAGATAGCGGACCTGCGACGGATGGAACCGCTTCGGATTGATCTTGGTCGCCTGGAAACGCGACTTCTTCTTTCTCAGCGTCGGCGTCTTCATTCGTTCTTGCTCCCGAAGAGGCCGTAGGCGAGCCGGCTGAAGGCGTACACGATCAGCAGGAGCACCACCGAGAGGGCCGCCGCGTAACCCATCTCGTATTTGATGAAGCCGTACCATTCGATGTGGTTCACGATCAGCTGCCCGGCGTACTGAGGCGTCGGATTGGACCCCGACAGCGCGACGCCGATCGAAGAGGCCGAGAAGGTGCCGACGATCGCCATGACGGCGCCGAACAGCATCTGCGGCTTGATCGTCGGGATGGTGATGTAGATCATTTCCTGGAACTTGTTCCGGATGCCGTCGATGTAGCCCGCCTCGTAGAGCTCCTGGTTGACGTTCAGGATGCCGGCGAGCATCGCGAGGAAGCCCACGCCCATCGAACTCCAGAGGGTGACGACGACCATGATCGTGAGCAGGAACTCCTGCGACTGCAGCCAGATGACCGGCTCGACGATGAGGCCGAGCTTGAGCAGGATGCTGTTGAGGTAGCCGGTGTTGTCGCCGGCGAACATGACCTTCCAGACGACGCCCATCGTGACGCCCGCGGTGAGCGAAGGCGAATAGATGATGAGCGCGAGGACGGTCCTGAGCTTCGCCGGGAGCTGCGCGAGCATCCAGGCGAGCAGGAAGGACAGGATGTAGCCTCCCGGACCGACGATGACCGCGAACTTGAGCGTGTTGGGGATGACGTTCTGCATGAACACCTCGTCGTTCGTGAGGATGTTCACGTAGTTTTCGAATCCGACCCAGAGCGGGGACCGGACGGTGTCGAAATAGGTGAAGGAGAGATAGATCGCCGCGATCACTGGGATCACGATGAAGACGCTGAACATGACGACGTAGGGGAGCACGAAGAGGTAGGCGATCGGCTGCGATTCGCGGATCGCCCCGGCGGGGCGGCGGGGACGGGTGATCAGACGGAGGAGGGAGGTCATCGCATCATCCTCCGGTCCCCGCGAGCCACGCGTCGATGAGGGCGACGTCGGCCTTCACGTAGGGTCTCAGGACGTTTCCCTGCTTGTCCATGTAGCCGAATTCGGCCATCTTCTTGCGGATTTCGCGGTCGGTCACGATCAGCGCGTCGTTGAGGCGCACGCGCAGGTTCTCGCGGTCGAGGACGACGCTGTTCCAGATGTTCGAGATTTCGAGTTCGACCTGGTAAGATCCCGGCACCTTCGGCAGTTCGCGGAGCCAGCTCCACTGCTCGAGGATGACGTCCATGTCCTCCGGATCGTATCCGGCGGCGGCGAACGCCGCGCTGTTGGCGCTGTTCCACAGATATTCCTTGCCGAGGGTGGAGAGCAGGTAGGACTGGAACGACATCTGCGTCGCGGTCGAGCCCCACCACTTCAGGAACGCCCATGCCTCGGCCTGCTTCTCCGATTGGGCGAAGATGACGTTCGCGGTCTGCGCGCCGGTCGCGGAGCGGTCGACGACGCCTTCCCGTTCGACGCCCGGCATCGGCGCGATGCCCCAGAGGCCCTGGATGTCGGGCGCGGCGTTGAGCAGGCGGATGTACATCCCGAAGTCGCCGACGCCGATCGGGCAGGAGCCCAGGCGGAAGTCGTTGTAGAAGTTCGACACGGTGGTGTCGAGGCTGTAGATCGTGTAGAGTTCGGTCATCATCCGCAAGGCCGCGATCGACTCGGCGTTGTTGAGGTCGGCCGAAAACGCGTCCTCGGAATAGACCGGACTGCCGTATTGGAAGAGAAACGGCAGGGTCGAGTCGAACGCCTTGAGCGAACTCGAGGAGGACAGCGTCAGGTAGAAGTTCATGCCGAAGCGCCGCAACACGGGCATCATTCCGACGACGTCATCCCACGTGTCGGGCACGTCGAGATCGAGCGCCGACAGGATGTCGGTGCGGTAGAACAGCACGTAGAAGTTCTCGGTGTCCGGCAGTCCGTACAGACCTTCGTCGTAGATCATCGGAATGATGGCCTGCTTCGGATAGTTCGCGAGCGTTTCGGAGAACTCCGGATCGTCCGCGTAGTGCGAGAGATCGTAGAGCGCGCCGCGGATGCCGAGGTCGTAGGGCATCCAGGAGGAGATGCCGAGGGCGACGTCGGGATTGCGGTTCGCGGAATTGGCTAGGATCAGCTTGCCTTCGTCGGCGAGCACCGAGACGCGCACCTTGATGCCGGTCTCGGCCGTGAAGGTCTCGTCGGCCATCTTCTGGATCAGGTCGACGTACTGCTTCGGCCGGCTGACCCAGACCTCGAGTTCGTCGGCGGCGGCTTCCGTGCGGTAGCGGTCGTCGAAGAACGAGAGGAAGAACCGCCGGATCCGGAGCCAGGCGTCCGCAAAGAATCCCTGGTTCGCGTCCGGCAGGACGACGTCCGTATGGACATGGATCTTGTCGATCGTGAGCGGGCTTGCGAGCAGGTCGGAGGAAACCGTCCCGAGCGTCGAGGCGATCGAGGCGGACGAAGTCGAAAGCAGCGCGATGTTCTTGGGAATCTCGTTGGGTTCGGCGGCGAGGAAGCGCAGATTGCGGATCGCGATCTTGAGCGACGATTCGCTCTCGCTCTCCTTCTTCGCCGACGACGCGGCGGAAAGCGACGCCGCGACGCTCTCGAGTTCCGCGGCCATCGCGAGAAGGTCCGCCGACAGCGTCGGCATGTAATCCTCGATGTTCCAGTCGCGGTCTTCGTCGAGCTGGTTGCCGGTCAGTTTGCGGATTTCGAGCGAAGTCGCGTTCACGTAGGCGAGCACGTCCATGACGGCGTAATAGGCGTCGCGGACGGGGGAGAGGTCGACGGAAAGCGAGATCGCGTTCGTTCCAGCCGCGAGATGGAACAGATAGGGGGTGCCGCCGGCATCGGCCGGCGTGTGGTTCTGCCAGGCGGAGTCGTAGGCAAAGGAAAGCGACGACGCTTCCCGGAACGGCACGACGCCGTTCACACGGAGGGTGCGGTAGACGACGCCGTTGGTCTTGGCATTCTGGAGAATCTTGAAGGTGAGGCGGTACCACCCGTCCGCGGGCACGTCGACCGCGTACGAGACTTCCTGACGGACGCTCTGCCAGGAACCCCCGGAAAGCACGTTCAGTTTCAGTTCGCGGACCGCGAAGGGGGTGACGAGACCGTCGCGCGACACGCCCGGCTGGATCGTCGAGGCGCTCTTCGCGGCCGGCAGTTCGGCTTCCGCGACGGCGGAAAATTCCGCCGCGGCGAGTGTGGCGCCGGCCGCATAGGCGGCGTAGTCCGGGAGCGGGGAGATGCCCGAGACGATCACCTCGCCGAGCAGGAAATCGCCCTTGAGGTTCGTGATGCTGAGGACGTTCTCGCCCGCCTCCAGTTTGAAGGCGAGCGGTTCGCGCCACAGTCCCATCGGATCGGAGAGGTCCGCTTCGAACCAGTCGTAGATCTGTTCCTGGATGCCGTAGAAATCGTTACCGTAGCGGTCGAGCGGGAAGACGGACTCGCTCTGGCGCCAGAATTTGGGCAGGGCGATCTGGCGGGCCTCCTGATACTGGAGGCTGCCTCCGACGTCGACGCGGATCTCGAAATCGGCGTGGTTCTCGGAACGCGAATGGTAGCGGACGGCGATTTGATAGAGGCCGGTGGCCGGGACGACGACGGGAACGTCGATCGGCGCGGCGCCGAAGGACCGGGAAGCGTCCCGTCCCGCGCTTTCGGACGGACCGTTCAGGGTGCCGCCCGCCATCGCCGCCGGGGCGACGACGATCCGGACGCCGGCCGTATCCGCAAGTCCCTCGTCCTCCCAGCCCGAAAAGACGGAACGATAGGTTCCGTTTTCGATGACGACCGGATCGCCCCCGTCCGCGGCGACGGTGATGCCGCCGCGGGCGAGGGAGAGAGAGAGGCCGAGCACGGCCAGGAATGCGAGGATCGCTTTCTTCGCCATCAGGCGTTCCTCCGGAATCTCAGTGACGTGGTTGCCGGCTTCGCTTTATCCGACGATGCCGAGTTTCTCGTAGACGGACTCGCGGGCATTCGCGAGGGCGTCGTTGGCTTTGGCGTTCCAGGTCGTCTTGACGTCGGCGTAGTTGATGCTCTGGGCGAGCACGCCGTCATAAATTTGGCCGAGGGTCGTCACGGCGTTGTATTCTTCGTTCCAGCGCGCCGTGGCATAGCCCGGGACGTGCTTGAACGGTTCGATGATGTACTCCTGGTAGGAGATGACGGTGCGGAATTCGGTGAACGTCGGATAGATGGCGAAGAAGGCGTCGAGCAGGTCTTCGTCCGCCTGGAGGGGCGTCATGTTGAGGGTGGCGTAGATCGGATCGCCGTTCTCGTCCTCGAGCTGCGACAGCTCGATGCGCTTCATGTATCCGGCCTTGCCGAAGCTCATCCACTTGGAGAGGAGGTAGGCTTCCTCGGGATGGTCGGTCTGGCTGGAGACGCACATCAGGTCGAGGACGATCGGGATCTGGTGCGCCGCGTCCGTGCCCGGAGTGCCGATGAAGTCGACGTCGAACTCGCGGTCGAGCATCGACGCGAGGTTCCACGACGCGTCCCACATCGCGCCGAGGCGGGAGGACTCCCACGCCTGGGTCGCGAGGCCGGCGGCCTCGAGCTCCTCGCCGGTGAGGGCGTTCATGACGAACGACTTGTCCTGGGCGAGGTCCCACATCAGTTCGAGCGAGGCTTCGAATTCGGCGCCGTCGAGATGGAGCATCGAACCGTCATAGGTGTACCAGCCGATGGTTTCGGACAGCTGGGACGGATACCACTCGGGGATGCGGTCGATCCCGAAGAGGCCGCCGATGCCGGAGCCGTCGGTCACGTTCTGCTTGGCGACCTGCTTCAGCTTGACGACGAATTCGTCCCACGAGTCGTCGAAGACCGGATAGTCGGCGTTGTTGTTCTCGAACAGGGTCTTGTTCACGTAATAGCCGAAATAGTAGATCGCGTACGGCAGGGCCATGAGGTGTCCGTCATAGTTCGCGGCGTCCCGGATGTCGGGAGAAATGTTCATGAATTCGGGATCTTCGAGTGCGATGTCGGACATCTCGCGGGCCCAGTTGTTGGTGATGACGACTTCCGTCGAATCGGTGAAGTAGACGTCCGGAAGGACTCCCTGCGCGGCCCGCGCGCCGAGGAATTCGTTCCAGATCTGGAGCACCTCGCCGACGCCGGAGGTGTCGGGAACCATCGGGCGCTCGACGATCTCGACGGTGATCCACGGATATTCTTCCGTGAACGCCGCGAGCATTTCGCGTTCGAGATTGTCGGAATCGATCGCGCCGAGGTTCCAGGCGGCGTAGGTGACGGTCACGGGATCGTGGTACTCCGTGGTCGTCGTCGCGCCGGTCGTGTTCGTGCCGGACGTCGTGACGTCGGTGGTGGTCCCGCCGCAGGCGGCGAGGACGAGGGCGATGAAAGCGATGAGGGACAGACCGATGATCTTTTTCATGAGCTTCTCCTTTTATCGTTCTTTTTTTGTGATGCGGACGTCATCAGACAATGACGACGACGATGTCGTGGGTCTTCCCGTCGCGATAGTCGGGAAGCAGGTGGCCTTCGAGCGGCTTGCCGTCGGCGACGATCCGGAAGGCGTCGCCGCGTTTCACGGAAATGTCGTAGGTCGCGCCGCGGAACTTGCGGAGGTAGCGGAACCTGTCCCAGGCGGGCGGCATCGCGGGATCGACCTCGAGCCCTTCGTAGGTCGCGCGGACGCCGAGGATGTCGCGCACCGCGACGCGGTGCAGCCACTGCGCGGAACCGGTGTACCAGCTCCAGCCGCCGCGGCCGTAATACGGCGAGATTGGTCCGTCGGAGTTGCCGCAGGTGACGTAGGGCTCGGCGAGGTAGCGGTCGGGATCGGCCGTGCGGTTGGGCGGGCAGATGCCCTGGTAGGCCTTGTAGGCAAGGTCGGGATGGCCGGCCTTGGCGAACGCCGAGACCGCCCAGGTCGCCGCGTGCGTGTAGACGCCGCCGTTTTCACGGAGTCCGGGCGCGTAGCGGGTCACGTAACCGACGTCGGTGCGCGGTTTCGTGAAGGCGGGATAGTTGAGGACCGTGCCGTAATCGCGGAGCAGGTATTTCTTGATCGACCGGACCACCGTTTCGCGGCGGGCGGCCGGCACGAGGTCGGACAGGATCGCCCACGCGTTGGGCATCAGGAAGATCTTGCCCTCTTCGTTTTCGTCGGAACCGAGCTTGAGGCCGTCATCGGTGGTGGCCATCAGGTACCACTCGCCGTCCCAGCCGAACTCGTTGAAGGTCTTCTTGATCAGCTTCGCCTTCTCATCCATGAGCGCGATCAGCTCGTGGTCCTTCATCGCCTTCGCGTGGCGCTTGAACTGGCGCAGGACGATGTAGAGGAAACAGGACATCCAGAACGATTCGCCCTTCATCTTCGGGCCGACGGCGGAGAGGCCGTCGTTCCAGTCGTGCGCGCCCATCAGCGGCACGCCGCGCTCCGAGAAGCGGGTGAGCGATTTCCTGATCGCGCGTCTGGCGTGCTCGTACATCGTGCCCTCGCCGCCGTCGGCGAACGGCTGGATCTCGTCGAGAAAAGCGAAATCGAGCGTCTCCTCGAGGTACGTGTCGAGGATGAACGGGAGCCAGAGGAGGTCGTCGGAACAGGTTCCCCGCGGTCCCCAGCCCTGGTAGGTGACGAACCAGTGGTGCACGTCGCCCTCCTGGAACTGCCTGCCGGCATGGAGCCGCAGCTGCTTCTTCGCGAGCTCGGGTTTGCCCTCGAGGAAAATCTGGCAGTCCTGGAGCTGGTCGCGGAAGCCATAGCCGCCGGACGTCTGGTAATAGGCCGTCTTGGCCCAGAGTCGGCCGGAGATCGCCTGGTATTTGGAGAAGCGGTTGGTCATCAGGTCGAACGCGGCGTCGGGCGTCTTCGCCTCGTCGCCGCCGAGCAGCTCGTCCCACATCTTCCGGAGGTCGGCGAAGGCTTTCTTCGCGCCCGCGATGTCGGCGTACCGGCGGATCAGCGGATCGGGATCGACATACTCCGAAACGATGCCCGGGATTTCGTTCTTGCCGAGGGTGGTGCAGCCGAGCACGTAGACGATCGTCTTCGTCTCGCCCGCGGCGAGGTCGATCGCGTTCTGGAGGCAGGCGACGGGGTCGCCGAAGCGGCCGGCGCGGCGCTTCAGTTCGGGCTGCGCGAGCGCCGCCGGGGCGGCTTCGTTCCCGTACATGCCGAGAAAGGTCTCCTTGTCGGTGTCAAACGACTTGACCGGCTCGGAGGACGCGAAGAATCCGGTGAAGTCCCAGTCGACGTTGTTGTGCAGTCCCTGGCGGTCGCCGAACCCCCACATGTACTTCTTCAGTTTGATGGCGTTCGTCTTGGGATCGAAGGCGGTGTCCATGAAGAGTTTGTGGAATTCGCGGTGTTCGTCGGGATGGATGCCGGCTTCCCACTCGAAATAGCTCGTGAGATCGAGCCGCTTCGCGAAGTTCGACTGGTTCGAGACGCTCACTTCGAGGATCTCGACCGGGTCGCCCGGAACGACGAACATCTTCATCGTCGAAAGGACGTCTTCCACCATGTAGGTGAAGACGGAGTAGCCGATGCCGTGCCGGACTTCGAATTTCTGGTACGGCGTCTGCGTCGGCTGATAGGTGATCGACCAGAATTTGCCGGTGTCGAGATTGCGGAGATAGAAATACTTTCCGAACGGATCCTTGACGAGATCCTGATAAAGCCGGGTCAGGCGGTTCTGAGAGGCGTTGCCGAGCCACGAGCAGCCGCCGCCCGTCTGCGACACCATGAAGCTGTAGTCGCCGTTGGAAACGACGTTGATCCACGGCTTCGGCGTCCGCGGATGGGTGATGACATATTCTTTCCCGTCGTCGGAAAAATGTCCGTACTGGTTGGCGTACAAGATCGGATTCCTCCTATTGAAACGTTTCGATTAAATCACGCTTTTATTATATCACAGATAAATGTCAATTACAAGCGTTTACACGACTACTTCGCCGTGTTTTCGAAACAAAAAATCCGGGTTTCAGAACGATTCCCGGATGACGACCGTGCCGACCTGCGACGCCGATCCGACCGTTTCGTTCTTGATGAGGGCGACGATCGTGGCGGCGATGTCCCGGCCCCACGCCGAATGGTCGACGCGGATCGTCGACAGCGGCGGCCGGCAGTATCCCGCCAGTTCGATGTCGTCGAAGCCCGACACGCCGACTTCGCCGGGGACGGCGCGGCCGGCGGCGAGGAGGCCGTCGATGATCCCGATCGCCATCTCGTCGTTGGCGCACACGAACATGTCGGGGAGCGGCGCCCGTGCGACGAGCAGGCCGTCGATCAAGGCGCGCCCCGACGGTTTGGTGAAGTTGCCCTGGTATTCGGCGAAGACTGCCGCTCCCGCGGCGTCCATCGCGGCCCGGAACCCCGCATAGCGCGTCGTGTTGTCGTAGGTTCCGCCGACGCCGTGGACGAAGGCGATCCGCCGGTATCCCGCGGCGATCACCCGGACCGTCAACTCGCGCATCGCCGCGGCGTTCTCGATCGTCATCTCGTGGACGTTGGCGGCGGCGATCTTGCGGTCGAGGACGATCATCGGCGTCGCGTTTTTCGCGGTCTTGACGATCGTCTCGTCGGAGATGTGGATGTCGGCGACGATCGCGCCGTCGGAGGAGCGCTCCTTGAGCAGGTTCGTCGACGAGCGCCCGGTCGACACGACCATCGTGTAGCCGTGCTGCTGGAGCTCGTGGTGGATGCCTTCGAGGAGCGCCGCGTAGACCGGACCGCCGAAATCGGAAATCGCGACGAGGATCGTCCCGGTCGAGCGCTTTTTCAGGTTGCGTGCCGCCGCGGAGGGATAATACCCGATCGCCCGGGCGACTTCGCGCACCTTGTCCGCGGTTTTGGCGGGGATGCGCGGATCCTCGTTCATCGCATAGGACACCGTCGAAATGGAGACGCCCGCCGCCTTCGCGACGTCCTTGATGGTCGCCATCTCAGACGGCCTTCGGCGTGAAGCCGAGCACGGCGAGGCCGCGCCGCACGAGCGGATGACGGTTGTACCAGGTCCAGGTCGTGCCGCGGTCGGCGTTGTCGAGCATCAGGAGGCTGATGCCCTTGTCGATCCCGATGCAGTGCTGACAATACCAGTAGGTGCCGTCCGGAAGCCGTTCCATCCCGTCGGTGAAGCCGTATCTGCCCCAGGCGCCGGGATGGTTTTCATAGGCGCGCGCAAGCGTTTCGTGGACGATTTCGGGAGCGAAGGGGGCGCTCCCCGCCGGTCCGCAGGGCGGAAAGACGTTCAGGCATTCGGCCTGTCCGTCGGCGTTGTCATGGGGTGCGACGCCCTGGCCGTGATAGCCGCGGGGCGTGAGGCATGCGGTGAGTCCCCACTGCCATTCCGACAAAGTCGGAAACGTGCCGGCGTGGTCGCGGCACCAGGCGCGGT
>Ga0172375_10001680_pt1 | contig 35351 bp, 28 predicted proteins | sample LakKiv1m_FD_114537 | JGI IMG/M metagenome (GOLD analysis project Ga0172375, IMG submission 114537) | Freshwater microbial communities from Kabuno Bay, South-Kivu, Congo - kab_092012_11.1m | ecosystem: Environmental > Aquatic > Freshwater > Lake | place: Democratic Republic of the Congo... | reverse complement strand
TGAGGTAGAAAGGATCATATCACGATTTCCGCAGATATGGCTTGGATCTGTTATCACAGGGAGTGCTGGATAAAGCCTTTTCAGCTCGATTGGAATTTCCCACATCGGAGCATTCCGGTACGGAGAGCGGTTAAAAAATGAAAATCCGCGATGAACCGCGATCAGTCTGGTAATTCCCATCTGATTCATCCGTTCAATGGCCCCCAACCAAGTTTTCAAATCAGGATTCAATGGATTTTTTATCATAACCGGGATATCTACCCCATGCAATGCTTCACCGATTTCCTGTACCGAGAAAGGATTCACTACTGTCCTTGCCCCGATCCATAAAATATCGATACCGTGCTCAAGTGCTTCTTCAACATGTTTAGGATTCGCGACCTCGACGGTCACTAAAAGACCGGTCTTTTTTTGAACTTTTTGCAGCCATTTCAGTCCGATGGTACCGACACCCTCAAATGCACCCGGGCGAGTGCGAGGTTTCCAGATGCCTGAACGGAAGACTTTGACTTGTGAAAATTTTGAAAGGGCAATGGCAGTAATCAAAACCTGCTCTTCAGTTTCGGCGCTACAGGGCCCCGCAATAATAAGCGGTCGCTTATTAGATGGTAACCAATCCTGTAAGCCGGTAATTTTTAATGGATTATTCATAATCCCGAAAGGTCAATCCCACCAGAATATCAGTTTCCAAATATTTGCAATGACTTTTATTGCGGAAGCAATCATGCCGACGATGAAAGCAATAGGCAAAAGCCAGTCGATCCAGGATAATCCATGGAAATTTGAAAAATTAAAAGGATAGATATAGAAAAGAACCAGAATGGTAATAAAGTTGGCGGCTTCAAGGATGATCCTTGAAAGATACCTGATCCAAGAAAAGTTGAATACTGTCATCAGCAGATTTCCACCTATCTGGATAAGAATATTTGCATTAAGTATCCAAAGAACAGCTCCGTAATTATCCTTAATAAATTTCAGATCCCAGTCGGGCACCTTGTTCACAATGTATAAAAAGATAAGGTTAATTATAATCGCCCAGATACTTTCATTTCTGCATCTGCTAAAGGATTTTTCTTTATGCCAGCGCCGTCGCCCATAGTTATCGGCCTTTTGAGCCCAAGGGGGCATGAAATTATTTTTATTATGATTCATAAACTATTTTTTTTTCTTACCTATATCCAATACTACTTTAACATACTCCTCTTCAGTGATATAACCGTCTTTATTTACATCCCATGTTTTATATTTCTCTTCGGCGATTTTCTTATCTTTCCAAATGGCATAAAATTCCCCTTTGCTTATTTTGCCATCATTATTCTTATCAGTTTCTTTCAGAAGCATCTTATAGGCCGAATGGGCATTTTTCTCCATAACTTTTGCAGTTTCCTGTGCCCACAAAGAGAAGGGAACTGAAAATGATATGATCAGGAGAAGTACAATCCGTTTTTTCATAGATTTTTTTTACTAAGATATAAAATTCTGATGGATTCAGAATACAACATCGCTATTCTGCTTCTTGTTCCTCTGCAATACTGTATCTGGTACTATATTCCAATTTGAAAGATTTCCTTAATTTTGCAGCCACTATTAGTTTTCATCTTATGGAACATCTGCGAAGGTCAAAGATATGCGATTTACTGAGATCGAAGGAATTTGGAGAAGAAGTATTTGTGAAGGGTTGGGTAAGGACCAAAAGGGGGAATAAAAATGTAAACTTTATCTCCCTGAATGATGGGTCTGTCATTCACCATATCCAGGTTGTGGTTGAGGTTTCCAACTTTGATGAAAACCTGTTGAAACTGATCACCACCGGTTCTTGTATTGCAGTGACCGGGATTCTTGTTGAATCTGTCGGACATGGACAATCGGTTGAGGTCCAGGCTAAAAAAATTGAATTATACGGTACGGCTGATCCGGAAACCTATCCATTGCAGAAAAAAGGACATACGCTCGAATTCCTTCGGGAGATAGCGCATCTGCGCCCGCGCACTAACACATTTGGTGCGGTCTTAAGGATCCGTCATGCCATGGCTTTTGCCATTCACAAATACTTTAACGATCACGGATTTTATTATATCCATACTCCCATCGTTACCGGTTCAGATGCCGAAGGGGCAGGGGCTATGTTCAGGGTCAGTACCCTGGATGCAAAAAATCCTCCGTTAAAAGGTGATGGATCAGTTGATTATACGGCAGATTTTTTCGGGAAGGAGACCAAACTGACTGTTTCAGGTCAGCTGGAAGCCGAACTTGGAGCCATGGCCCTTTCACTGGTCTATACTTTTGGGCCTACTTTCCGGGCCGAAAATTCCAACACTCCGCGTCATCTCGCGGAGTTCTGGATGATCGAACCGGAAATGGCTTTTTATGATATCCATGATAACATGGACCTGGCTGAAGATTTCCTTAAGTTCCTCATGAAATATGCCCTTGACCAGTGCTTCGATGACCTCGAATTCCTGAATAAAATGTATGACCATGAGCTTATCGACAGGCTGAAGCATATACTTAACAGCAAGTTTGAAAGGTTGACATATACCGAAGCAATCGATATTCTTAAATCTTCCGGGCAGAGTTGGGAGTTCCCGGTTGATTGGGGATCAGACCTGCAAGCCGAACATGAACGGTACCTGGTTGAAAAGCATTTTGGAAAGCCGGTCATTCTTACTGATTATCCAAAGGAAATCAAGGCTTTTTATATGAAACAAAACCCTGATGGAAAAACAGTTCGTGGCATGGATGTCCTTTTTCCAAAAATAGGAGAGATCATCGGCGGATCACAACGTGAGGAGAACCTGGATGCCCTGGTACAGCGGATTCATGAACTCAACATACCTGAAAAAGATGTTTGGTGGTACCTCGACACACGTAAGTTCGGGACAGCCCCGCATGCCGGGTTTGGCCTTGGATTTGAAAGACTAATCCTGTTTATTACGGGCATGTCCAATATTCGTGATGTCATTCCCTTCCCACGTACTCCAAAAAATGCAGAATTCTGAAAATCAGAACAATTTCTTAGTAATCCTTCTCTTCCAGCTCTAATTCCTTCTTAATAATGTTTATCATAAAAGGTAATTATTATTGACATAATTAAAGTCTTTCACTCAAAGAAATTTCCTACCTTTACCATGAGAAAAATACATGGAAAAACTTTGGGTAGTTAAATCTCAGGGGGATACCGAGACAGTAGGGAATTTGTCTAAAGAACTTGGGATTGACCCTCATCTTTCAAGTCTGCTGGTTCAACGGGGAGTGAAAACATTTGAGGATGCCCGGTCATTTTTCCGTCCTACCCTTGAATATCTTCATGATCCTTTTCTTATGCGGGATATGGATAAAGCCATCGACCGTATGGAATCAGCGTTAGCACATAACGAAAAAATTCTTATTTACGGCGATTACGATGTTGATGGAACATCGGCTGTTGCCCTTGTATATACCTTCTTATTAAAGTTCACCTCAAAACTGGATTTTTATATTCCTGATCGCTACACCGAAGGGTATGGCATATCAATAAAGGGCATAGATTTTGCCAAAGAGCAGCAATTCTCCCTGATCATTGCGCTGGATTGCGGTATCAAAGCTGTGGAAAAGATCGATTATGCGAATAACCTGGGTATTGATTTTATCATATGTGATCACCACCGTCCGGGAGCTGAACTGCCAAAGGCATGTGCAGTGCTTGATCCCAAACGAGCCGATTGTACTTATCCCTATAAGGAGCTCTCCGGTTGCGGGATAGGTTTCAAACTGATCCAGGGATATGCACAAAAAAACAATGTCCCTTTCGATGAACTTATCACATTTCTTGACCTGGTGGTGATCAGTATTGCTTCAGATATTGTGGATATAACAGGCGAAAACCGGATTCTTGCTTATTTCGGTCTTAAGCTGGTAAATTCCAACCCCCGTCTGGGAATCGAAGCATTACTTCGTTATTCCAGTATCTTGAAAAAAGAAGGAAACGGATCCAATGTCTTTAACAGGGAATTAACTATAAGCGATCTTGTCTTTCTGGTCGGACCCAGGATCAATGCTGCCGGTCGGATTGAGAGTGGACGCAATTCAGTGAAATTGCTTATTACCCAAGATCTGATGGAAGCTCTTCGCCTCGGGGAACAGATAAATAATTATAATATTGAACGTAAGAATCTGGATGCCCTGGCAACGCAACAGGCAATGAAGATGATAGGAAGCGATGAAGCCTTGTTACATTCAAAGACTACGGTTATCGACCATCCCGATTGGCACAAAGGCGTAATCGGTATAGTTGCTTCGAGGCTTACGGAGGTTTATTACCGTCCAACAGTAGTTTTTACCCATTCAAATGGCTTTATGACAGGATCTGCCCGTTCGGTCAAGGATTTCGACATTTATGAAATCATCGACGCTTGTTCTGATTTACTGGAACATTTCGGTGGTCACAAATTTGCGGCAGGATTATCTTTAAAACCAGAAAATTATACCCTGTTCCGAAACCGTTTTGAAAAACTAGTGACTGAAAAATTACAAGGCGTTGATTTGTTTCCGGTCATTGAAATTGATTCAAAGTTACCCTTGAGTGCAATTAACTCGCGATTCTATTCTATACTAAAGCAATTCGCTCCGTTTGGTCCCGGCAATATGGCACCACTTTTTATGACCCAAGGAGTTGTGGATGCCGGTGGGTCCCGTGTTGTTGGTAAAAACCATTTAAAACTTTGCGTCGTACATCCGGAGATAACGGGGGGACCATTTTCCGCTATTGCATTTCAGCAGGGAGAAAGGTTTATCAATATTGATAAGGGAATCCCCTTCGACATCTGCTATCAGGTGGAAGAAAACGAATGGAATGGGGTGGTGAACCTTCAACTGAATATAAAAGATATTAAATTTTCAGATTAATTGGCTTCTGAACCAAAGCAAACATCCATCCTCCTTGCTTTTTCAACAATCGGATGATTTTTGGGAACCAACCGTAGTTTTCCGCCAACATCCGTTAAAGGAACCGAGGTTACGGTATCCCCTTTCAAGCTTACCATCTCGCCGAATTTTTTTTCAGCAATCAGTTCAACGGCATGTGCACCAAAACGGGTTGCAAGAATCCGGTCCATAGGAGAAGGGCTTCCACCGCGCTGAATATAGCCTAGAATTGTCTCCCGGGTTTCCAATCCAGTAAGATTACAAATCGTCTTACTGACATAACCGGCAGCCGACTCACCTTTTGGAAAGGGAATACCTTCTGCAACCACGACAATTGAATAAGGTTTTTTATTGATCGCGCGTTTCTTCAGACATTTGGCAACTGTATTGAGTTTAAATTCGATTTCCGGTATCAGTATAACGTCTCCTCCTCCGGCAACCCCTGAATAGAGTGCGAGCCAGCCGGCATGATGTCCCATCACCTCGATCACCATAATGCGTTTATGGCTGTTGGCAGTAGTATGAAGACGGTCAATAGCATCGGTAGTAATAAGTAAGGCTGAATCAAATCCAAAAGTAACATCTGTTCCCCAAACGTCATTGTCGATGGTTTTTGGGATCCCTACGACATTAAGGCCTTCTTCGGAAAGCATGGCGGCAGTACGTTGGGTACCATTACCTCCAATACAAACCAATGCATCCAATCCCATTTCCCGGTAGTGCTTATAGATGAGTTTTGGTTTATCAATTGCATTGAAAGTATTGCTTTTTTTAAAAGGATTTTCACGTGAGGTGCCAAGTATAGTACCACCCAGCGTAAGAATTCCTGATAGCTGATTTTCATCGAGCTGAATATATTCATGATTTATCATGCCCAGGAACCCGGAAGAAATGCCTATGACTTCCATTCCATGTTCAATAATCGCTGTTTTACCAACCCCGCGAATTGCCGCATTTATTCCGGGGCAATCACCACCGGCTGTCAGGATGCCAATACGCATAAAGTTTTATAGGATATGAATATGAAAATTATAATGATCATTTAAGGTTAAAACTTCCGCTACCTATTTCTTTATCATCTGCAAAAACGGTTACCACATATCGCCCTTTCATGGCAGGTTTATCATTGTCCTTTTTAGTCCAGTCAACACAAAGATTCAACGATTTACCCTGGTAAGCTATATCTTCACGGATTGAATAAGAAAGCGTCTGACCATTAAATATAAAAGTGTCGTATTTGCTTTTAGTAACCACCACATTATCCGGCCTTTGAATCCTGATATATACTTTCTTTTTTCCCGGTGGGACAAGTGGATTTTCACCGATGGTGAAACAGATCCTCAGCCGGTCTGTGCGTGTAGCCTTGTCGGTAATCTGTTCTTTATTTCCTCCGGATTTAATCTTATATGCAGTAGCGCTAACGTCATAGGCTTTAATAAAAGTTGCCTGGTCCATTTTTTCAGAAAGTTCTTCCTTATCTTTCATAAGGCTGTAATTCCGCGATTGCTCTGTTTTAACTTCCTGCCGGATCCGCTCATTTTCAGCCTGAAGTTCACGGTTAACTGTATAAAGAGAATCCATCTGTCGTACATAGCCTTGGGCAATATTCTGGAGCATGGTCAGCTTTTTCCGGACCTTATTATATTCCCATTGAGTATCCAGAAGCTTTCTGATTTCTATGGCATTAGCCTGAATTATGCTATCTTTTGATGCAAGGGAATCCGATAAATTGCCATAGGATATTTTTATTTTGTTATGTTCAGTGATCACACTGTCAAGTTCATGCTGAAGCTCTGTCTTCTCAGTTTCTTTTTCCTTAACGAGTGTCATAAGCTGGGAACGTTGGATAAATAACCAGAAAATCAGGATTACAACAATAATTGTCACAACGGACAAATAAATTTTAAACTTTCTGGAAGTAGAATTCTGTTCCTCCATGACTTTGAGTTTTAACAGGGTTATCCTTGCAAATATAAAGTAAAAACAGGATAATGGAATTACATTACCCTGTTTTTTTGATTTATGTGGGCGGAATAGGATTATAGATTTCCCATACTACTACCCAAGTGGTTAAATAAGCGAATTAGTGACTTGATGTCCCGATCTGCTTGATAACGTCGCCATGCTGTTTAACAATCTCACGTAACCACCACTCCGGATAGTCGAATTGATAAGGCATGAGTGAGATACCATATCCATTGGTTTCAAATTTCCCGTCTTTCTCTTTCTTTATATTTCCATCCATGTATTTAACCATAAGATATTGGAACAAATCCTGCCATCTTTTAACAGTGGCATCTCCGGTTTTTACGGAATAGTCAGTCAAATATTTAATTGCGGCTTTTTTATCGGTCTTATACAGGTCGGTTGCTTTATTATCGACATCAACAACTTCAGCAATGTATTTAGTTTCAAGGCCGCGCTGAACAGGCTGGATATCTTTTATCATATAGTTATAACGGGTGTAAGCCCAATTGGAAACCATGTTGAAAATCCAGAAACCGGAAGTAAGGGAAAATGTCAGCATATCTCCATTTCCAACGGCAAAAGAATGAGGAACTTTTGTCATTCCACAATACATGGGTGAAAAAACAGTTGTAAAAGTGTCATCCACCCCAAACCAAAAGATACCACCTATAGGATCGGGCAGCCAGGAACGTGATTGAGCCACAAACACAAAACCAGTCTGCTGTGTGGAGGTCGCACGTTCATGTATATAACCTACGCTGTCGACTTTCCATGTCATCGGGCGCCAGCGATATGGGGATTGAAAGGGACCTCCGCCAATATCATTATTCATGTCCATTTTAGTTCCTTCGTAATGATCGCGCATCAGTTCCATGACATCATGTACGGAAACTTTCTTATCCGGTTTGATCCATAATGGCATCCTGTTGGAAGGATATCCGAATTTACCTTTTAGGATGTGTCCCATGGCATAATCCTCGTACTGGCCCATATTGGTATTTACCCGGTTGAACATAGCCCAAACCCTGGCTTCACAGGCACGCGCTCCCATAAAATCGAGCGGAGCATAAGTATCTGAGAAACTGAATTCATTATCCTGGCCGTTGAACCATCCCATTTTACGGGCAAAGGAAATAACATCTGGAGAATAAATACAATTCTCGGGATCATTCATTGGGAATTGAGTGATACGGGGTTGGTTTGCATGACCCGAAATATAGCCATCAGGGATACGCCTGGCTACCCAAACTGCTCCTTTTTCTTCTTTACCCTTGCCTATCAATTCCAGGATCCAGGCTTCATTGGCATCAGAGACAGAAAAAGATTCCCCCGAACTTGCATAACCATATTGAGCAGCAAGTTCTCCCATGACCTTAATTGCTTCACGGGCGTTCCTTGCTCTTTGAAGTGCAAAATAGATAAGGGTTCCATAATCTACAATAGCGCCCGGCTGGTTTGCGAGTTCCTCACGGCCACCAAATGTAGTTTCACCTATGGCCACCTGATGTTCGTTCATATTACCGATCACCGAATAGGTATGCCTGACCTGCGGGATCTTCCCAAGAGGTTTTTGCGTATCCCATTCAATTACTTCAACCATTGTCCCGGCAGGATAATCTTCCGCCGGCCTGTAGTAAAGTTCACCATACAACTGATGTGAATCAGCGGAATAGGTGATCATTACCGAGCCGTCGATTGAAGCGCCCTTTGTAATGATAAAATTAGTACAGGCCTGTGCGTTCCTGCTGAAGCCTGAAATCAGCAGCAGCAGCATCCCGGTTATAAAAATTTTTTTCTTCATAGTAAGATATTTTGATGATTGATTGGTTAACAATTAATATTATTTTTTATTGTTCGTATTATCGCCGGGAAATTCCATTCATTTAAAAACCTATGTTAATACCTGCGACCAGGTTATTCGTGTTGCCAAGGAAAAGTTGCGGAGTATACCTGATATCTCCTTCAATCTGACGCCTTTGGTATTCGATAAAAACGTAAGCATTGTTGATTACTTCGTACTTGACAGTTGCTGAAATAACCTGATTCCGGAAATCCAAAGATTTCAAATCCTCACCCCGGCTATGCTTGGCCAATAAATATGAAGCATCAAGGTGTAATCCCCGGATGGGTTTGAACGACAAAGTTATATAAAATTCCTGAGAATTTTCACGCAAGTAATGGCCCAAACCATAACGGTTTGATTCATAAGTAATGGTACGAAGCGAGGAGGCATAAGATTTACTGTTATTTCTCGTATACTCTCCTGTTAATGAAAGATTTGAAATGGGGAAATCACTTACCCTGAATCCGAGTTTATAACTCAAGCCATCAAAATTGAACTGATTTACAAAAAGGTTGGCATAGAAGTGAAGATATTTTATATTTCTTGAACTTAAATTAAAAAATGTTTGAACCTCTTTTCCAAAATCAGGCGATTTCCCGGAACCTTCTGCATAGTTATAATTAAAATAGAAAAGAAAGGGGCTTAAATAAGCCGGATTCATATTTGCGGAGCAGTATATTACTGAATTTCCGATTGAAAGGTTTAATCCTTCAACCGGGGTAAAAGTAAACATACTCGAAGCGAGAAATTTATTAAAATATGTTTCACGAATTCCACCAGGAATAGGATAAGATTTACTGGTATCGATAACTTCGGAGACGAGCCAGGCGTGTAAATAGGTAAATTCGAACCATTTTACCGGCTTCATATGGAACTGAAGGTATGGGTATGACGGTGTGCGACCCGAAAAAATATTCGAACCGTTATAATGGTCTCCCCATTGGTAGTGATCTTTGACGAATGCAACATCACCCCATTTCCACTGCCAGGTCAGTCCACCGCGCATTTCACTATAATCACCACCACCTTTTCCATCCCCCTTCCAGGCAGCGCCTTCATCCTGGGTAAAATATGATGGAGTGACCATAATTTGATTTTCACGGTTATCGCGTAAACTGGCATAGAAACCAAAATGTTTACCAATGTATCCAAATATCTCCGCACCATTCCATCGGTGATAGGCATATCCATTTTCGTTTTTAAAATATGTAAATCCAAGGATGGGACGCAACGAAAAAGTAAATAGGCTGTCCTTGTAAAGAAATGCCAGAGGATTGAAAGGAAGCCGGAAATTATTCTTATTCTTAAAAAAACTGTTTTTTGTTATATAAGATAGACTTGGCTTGAGTTCAAGATTAAAATCACGTAAATAAAAGTTTAATTCATTTAGTTGTCTTTTATTCAGAAGATGTTTTTTCCCTAAGGCTTCTTTAAGTTTTTCTGCAATATATGTACGCGGGTATGGCTTTACAACTGAATTTACAGGAATAATCTTCAGGTTTGCAAGCTCGTCGATAAATTCATAAATATTTGTGTTTGTAAGATCCTGGTATACAACCTGTGAATAGAGGAAAACTGTTACGGACAAGAGGAGTAATAAAAGGAACAGCTTCTTCAAACGCATTGATATTATGATGGATGGAAACTGTTACAAAAATACATTAAATTTGTAGTCTTAGAAGAAACCAATGAAAAAAGCGCTTTTTCTTTTTCTGCTTTGTATATTAATGTTACCTGCCTTCCCGCTATCTGACACGCTTACTGTAAACAAACCTAAAAAAGCGAAGAACATTGACCTGGAATTTGCGCTGGGTTATTCTATTGTTTTCGGCGATTATGGAAAATTTAATAAAAGCAACAGCAAGTCGGGATATGCTGCCAACGGGTGGTTAGCTCAACTGACTTTCAACTGGTTGGGTAAAAGGGATGTTGGTCTTGCCTTTCAATACACTTATCAGCGTAATCCATTACTTGATACGGCAAATAATGTTAATCCCGTGGGTACAGATACAAATTACCGTCTTGGTCCCGGAACCTGGATAAACAATTATTTGATGGCAGGACCTGTTTACCACCATTATTTTAACAGGGTTAGCGTGGATATCAAAATTCTCGTTGGAGTTCTTCTTGCCTCCAGTCCAAATTTCAGCATATCAGATCCCACTACCAAACAAACTGTGAAGAATACCGCGACCGGTTTCGCCTATCAGTTTTCCGCTGGCATCGGGTACAAGATATCCCCTCATTTCGCCATAAAGATAAATGCCAGCTATCTAGGAGCAAGTCCGTCAGTTACCAAAGAATTCCATTATACCATTAAGGTCGAAAAGGAAGATCCTGACGGCAATATATACTTTGTTGACGAATTTCAAACCTCTGAAACGACGATTAAAAAAGTGGTATCCACTTTGAATGTTGGGATCGGGGTCATCTATAAATTTTAATTCAATATACATTCGATAGTATGTTCCGAAAATTTTATTTTCTGTTGCTTCCTGCCTTGATTCTGACAAATTGTTTACATGCGCAATTGAATATTCGCGACTCTGCAATTTTTACACCTCTTTTTTATGCCACCTATTCCTTTCAGTTTTCTGGCGGTGACCTTGCAAAGCGCTTCGGCGGGAATTCCAGTATTGGTGGTGGATTCATGCTCAAAACCAAATCCAACTGGATTTTTGGCGTCGAAGGCAATTTTATGTTCGGACAAAGTTTAAAGAACTCCGACTCCCTTTTAATGAATATCTCTACTCCAGATGGTATGATCATTGATGCCAACGGATATTATGCAGATATCATATATTATGAACGCGGATTCAATTTTTTAGGAAAATCCGGCAAGATCATCCCCATCTTTTCTCCAAATCCAAATTGCGGATTAATGGTTATCGCAGGTGGAGGATATATGCAAAACAAGATCAGGATCCACAACCCTGGGAATACGGCGCCACAACTCGATGGCGATTATAAAAAAGGATACGACAAATTAAACGGGGGATGGACAATTACCGGATCGCTGGGTTACCTTTACCTGAGCAACACCCGTCTTCTCAATTTTTACCTGGGTTTTGAATTCATGCAATATTGGTCAAAAAGTCTCAGGGAATTTGATTTTAATGATGAAAAGAAGGACACACAAAAATATAACAGTCAGTTTTACGGGATCAAAGTTTGCTGGTTCATCCCCCTTTATAAACGGACTCCAAAGGAATATTACTTATATTAATAATCCCACTATAATGTGAAGAGTGTATGAGACTTCTCTATACATTCAGTATATATTTGTATCTGGTAATAATCCGGGTGGTTGCATTCTTTGATAATAAAGCCCGGTTATGGTCAGACGGCCGGAAAGACTTTTTGCCAAGGTTAAAAAGTAAACTGGAAATTGAAAACCTACAGGGAGACCCTATAATATGGTTTCATTGTTCTTCCCTTGGGGAGTTTGAACAAGGCAGGCCAGTCATTGAAAAAATCAAAACATCATTCCCCAAATTCCGGATTTTATTAACATTCTTTTCTCCTTCGGGATTTGAGATCCGTAAGAATTATGACCGGGCCGATTGGGTATTTTATCTTCCACTTGATACCCCTGGGAACGCGCGTAAATTTGTTCAGATCGTCAACCCGGTGATGGTATTCTTTGTTAAATATGATTATTGGTTTAATTATCTGAATGAGCTTAAGTTGAAGGATATTCCGGTTCTTCTTATCTCAGCGGTATTCAGGCCGTCACAATATTTCTTTCAATGGTATGGAGCTTGGTTTCGCAAACAATTGAATGCAATCACCTGGTTTTTTGTTCAGAATGAAATTTCACATTCCTTACTCAAAACCATTGGAATGGATAATGCCTTCATCACTGGCGATACACGGTTTGACAGAGTTGCGGAAATTGCTTCTGCAAAAAAAGATTTTCCTCTGATAAAAGAATTCTGTGGAAACGCTCGGGTACTTATTGCCGGGAGCACTTGGGAAGAAGATGAAAATATTTTAATCCCCTTTATTCATGGGGATTTTCTTAAGATGAAATTTATCTTTGCTCCCCACGATACTGGTTCCGGCCGGATTCAGAAGTTATGTGACCGAATAGGGAAATCATTCATCAAATATTCGGAGCTTACCTCGGAAAATTCAAATACTGCTAAAATCCTCATCATCGATACGGTTGGAATTCTCGCCTATCTATACCGGCATGCTACAATTGCGTACATCGGAGGAGGATTTGGAGTGGGTATTCATAATATCCAGGAGCCCATCACATTCGGGATTCCGGTTTTTTTTGGCCCCAACTTCCATAAGTTCAAAGAAGCCGTTGATCTTATTTCGCAGGGGGGCGCTTTTAGCATACGAACGACAACTGAAATGATCCAACCTGTTTCAAAACTAATTTCCGATCCGGAGTATTATTCAAAAGCATCAGCGGTTTGCCGGAGTTATGTGGACCAAAACAAAGGTTCAACCGAAAAAATTTTCCAGGAAATCATTAAGCTTGGATTGTTCCCAGTCAATCAGGAACACGATTCACAAATAAATCGGTACCAATCAAATGGCCTGATATAATATGCGGAAGCGGTTTGTTATCGGCGACATACACGGATGCATCCGGACATTCCGCACACTCATCCAAGAAAAAATTCACCCATCAGGGAAGGATGTGATTTATCTTTTGGGCGATTACATCGACAGAGGTCCCGATAGCAAAGCCGTGGTTGATTATATTTTGGAATTACAGCAAAAATCATTTCAGGTAATCGCACTTATGGGTAACCATGAGTACATGCTGAACCATGCGCAAAACTCAATCAACTTTTTTAAACTATGGATGATCAATTCCGGGTTTACAACTCTTCGCGATTTTGGAGTCATTGTAGAAACATATTACAGTCCAAAGAGTATACTTCAGATCCCGGGAAGATATCTTGAATTCTTCCGTAAATTAAGTATGTACGAACAAACGGAAGGTTTTTTCTTGTCTCACGGGTGTTTCGACGGGAAGACAGACAATCCTCTGGATGATATTGACTCCATGATCTGGGGTAGAAAAGTTGCTTATAATGCCGGATTTCTTAAGGGCCGAATCCTTATTCATGGTCACACCCCTGTTTCTTATACAGATATTGAAAAAAGTATATGTGAACGGCAATCAAAGGTTATAAACCTGGATGGAGGATGTGTATATAAAAATAATAAATCGCTGGGTCATCTTTTTGCCCTTGAACTGGACTCATGGGAATTATTTTGTGTTAAAAATTCCGAATGATCGGGAAATTCGGAATAAAAATTTCTTATTTTTGGATAATAAAGAAATGTTAAATCCTAATCTGAAAATCATGAAAAAATTTACTCTTGAAAAAGGTCTGTTTGTTGTTTTAATGGCGTTCCTCTTCACCTCCTGTAATCCGATAACGCTCACTTCGTGGACAAATCCCAAAGAAAACGAAAAAATAGAGAATGTTGTTGTTTGGGCCATGTTCGACAAACTGGAATACCAGAAGCCCTTTGAACAATATGCCAGTAATTACTTTAACAGTAAAGGATTAAAAGCCATTCAATCACTCACATTTATCCCACCAGGTCATAAATGTGAACTCAGTGAACTGGAGTCAAAGTTTGACAGCCTGGGGGTGGATGGTATCCTGATAGTAACCTATAAAGGAACCGATAAATCAGAGAGTTATGTGCAACCAACGACCATGGTATATCCCGATTATTATTATAATTATTACAACTATTATTCCTGGGGATATCCAATGTATGCTCCGGGTTATAATGTCGTTACTTCCGGTGGGTATTGGGTAACCACATCAACGGTCAACCTCAAGGCAAACCTCTATCACAACACTGACAACGGTTTATTATGGACGGCAGATATTACAATCACTGATCCTAATTACGTGGATGAGGTCTCCTATAACATTGCCTCGGATATTTATGCTGACTGGCAGAAAAACGGCTTACTGAAGTTTGCCGGGAAGTAATTCAAAATCCTGGGTTCTTAAGTGAGGTTCAAATCCTGCATCCCGGATGGCGCTCTGAATTCCGTTTACATCAAATTTATTTGTAGCGCCTGCAACAGATACCACATTTTCTTCGATCATGATACTGCCAAAATCATTTGCTCCGGCATGGAGGCAGAGTTGTGCCGTATCTTTCCCTACAGTTAACCATGAAGCCTGAATGTTGGATATGTTGGGCAACATGATCCTGCTGATAGCGATCATCCTGATGTATTCCTCCGGACTCGTGTTATTTGAAACTCCATATTTTTCTTTTAGAATAGTCCCCTCATCCTGGAAAGGCCAAGGGATAAAGGAAAGAAATCCTTTTGCGCCTGTAGGTTTTTGTGACTGTAGTTCCCTGATTGCAATAAGATGCTGAAGACGTTCATCCGTTGTTTCAATATGACCGAACATCATGGTGGCGGAGGTGGTCAGGTCAAGTTCATGAGCAGCTTTCATCACATTTAACCATTCTCCGGTGGAACATTTCACGGGAGATAAGATATTCCTGACACGGTCAGCAAGGATTTCGGCGCCGGCGCCCGGTAAGCTGTTCATACCCGCTTTAACCAGGTGTTCGAGAACCTCTTTATAAGTCATTTGTTCAAGTTTGGAAAGATGAACAATTTCAGGCGGTCCAAGAGCATGTAATCGTAATTCAGGAAATTTTTCCTTCAACTTTGAAAAGAGGTCTATGTAAAAACTTAGTCCAAGATGTGGATGCATACCGCCCTGCAATAACAACTGGTTGCCCCCCAGATCTTTCATTTCTTCGATTTTCCGGAAATACTCTTCCATAGTTGTTATATAGCAGGAAGGGTCGCTTACCGGCCGGTAAAAATTGCAGAAGCGGCATCCGGAAATACAGGCATTTGTAATATTGACATTCCGGTCAATAATCCATGTTACTTTGTTATCCGGATGATATCTATGTCGTAACTCGTGACCCAGATACATTAATTCAGCCAATGGAAGCGACTCGTATAACATCTTCCCTTCATCCAAAGAAAGGAACTCTCCGGCTGAGGCTTTTATGATGAGCTGATCCTTAATTTTTCTACTTTTGCGGGTGAAAGACATTCCAAAATTACAAAAAGCATGCATCCAAAAATTTCATTGACCAGCAAGTCCCAACAGGTCGAAAATCTCGTATTGCTTATTTCTGGTAATGATCCCTATCCTGCTGGACTTTTTACCAAAGCCGAAAAGGATTACATTCAGGTGCAAAAAGGTAAACATAAAAAAGAGCTTGTCTCTTTTAACCGGTTGGACCTCAGGATATATATTTATTTTATTAAAGATGAACAGGATGTTTATAAACGTCAGGAAGAGTGCAGGAAAACAGGCGACAAAGTTGCAGGATGCCTGAATGATCAAAAAGCAAGTAAAGTCATAATTTATGATACCGGTGATAGGAATAAGGAGGTTCTTGCATTTGCAGAAGGAATGGCGCTTGGCAGTTATCAATTTCTCAAGTATAAAGAAAAGACAAAAAAAGAGAACTCATTACAGGAAATTCAGATATATTCCGGCGCTATTGAAGAATCCGCCATCAAACAAATGAATATCATAGTAGATGCAGTATACCGTTGCCGCACCCTGATCAATGAACCCAATTCATATCTTACTGCTTCGGTTTTTGCCAGGGAGACAGAGAGTTTAGCCGAGGATTGTGGCGCCAAGGTGGAGGTAATGAACAAGAAAAAACTGGAAGCTTTACAAATGGGAGGGATCCTTGCTGTTAACAAAGGAAGTGATGAATCCCCAACCTTTACAGTGCTGGAATGGGATCCGTCTTTAGCCCGGAATAAGAAACCGTATGTGTTTGTAGGTAAAGGAATAGTCTTTGATTCTGGTGGTATGAACCTGAAACCGGGGAACAGCATGCAGGATATGAAAGACGACATGTCGGGGGCTGCCGCAGTCGCTGCTGCGATCTATGCCATCGCAAAAGCAGACTTACCGGTTCACGTCATTGGATTGATGCCGGCCACTGATAACCGACCCGGCGCTAAGGCTGTCGTCCCGGGTGATGTGATCAGGATGCACAATGGGATGAATGTGGAAATAATTGATACAGATGCAGAAGGTCGTTTGATCCTGGCTGATGCATTGACGTATGCTAAGAAATACAAACCAGCCTTGGTCATTGATCTTGCGACACTAACCGGATCTGCTGTCAGGGCTATTGGAAATTGCGCGGCAGTTGTTATGCAAAACAAGGCAGAAAAAGAATTGATGGAATTAAAGAGCAGTGGGTTTGAGGTTCATGAGCGGCTGGTAGAGTTCCCCTTGTGGGAAGATTATGGCGATTTGTTGAAATCGGAAGTTGCCGATATAAAAAACCTGGGACCTCCGGAAGCCGGATCCATCACAGCAGCTAAATTCCTTGAAAAGTTTACCGATTACCCATATATTCACATCGATATTGCCGGACCGGCATTTTTAGATAAACGAGATTCCTACCGGGGACAAGGAGGTACTGGATTCGGAGTACGTCTGTTGTTTGACTTTATTAGCAAAAAGGTCCTTGGTCATTAGCCATTGGTCAGTGGTTCAAGATGTCATCTGATCATAAATGGATTTATTCGATTCGAATTTACCAATGAACAATTATCAATGACCCATGACCAATTACCGGTAACCACTGACCAATGTCGGTTAACAATTGTTACCTTTGTAGAAAACTAGAGGATATGGAACAACCGGTTGAGAAGGAAAAACGGGTGAGGATTGGAATTACCCACGGTGATGTCAATGGGATAAGCTACGAAATCATTATTAAAACCTTACAGGATCAGCGATTGATGGAGAATTATACCATCATTGTATATGGTTCCTCAAAAGTCGCTTCCTATCATAGAAAGACATTAAACATTAATGATTTTAATTTCAACCTTGTTAAAAAAGCAGATATGGCCCATCCAAGACGGCCAAATATTATAAATATCCACGATGAAGAAATAAAAATAGATCTTGGGAAATCTACTTCTATAGCCGGGGAACTTGCTTACCTTTCACTGGAAACTGCGACCGAAGATTTATTAAAAAACAATATTGACGCAGTTGTCACAGCGCCGATCAATAAAAAAAATATACAGTCACAGAATTTTACTTTTCCCGGTCATACTGAATATTTTGCCAAGAAATTCAGTACCGAAGATTTCCTCATGCTGATGGTCAATAATAAATTCAGGATCGGTATGGTTACCGGTCACGTTCCTGTCGGCCGCGTGAGCGAAATTATAAGGGAAGAACTAATTATACGTAAACTACATATTCTCAACCATTCACTTAAACGTGATTTTGGTGTAATGAAACCCAAAATCGCAGTACTTTCATTGAATCCCCATGCCGGCGACGACAATTTGATTGGCACTGAAGACAAGACCATCCTGCAACCGGCAATCGAAAAAGCGTATAACCAGAACATCCTGGTTTTCGGCCCCTATCCGGCTGACGGTTTTTTTGGCTCAGCCAATTTCAGGAATTTTGATGGCATTCTTGCCATGTACCACGACCAGGGGATGATCCCATTCAAACTGATTTCGTTTGAAGAAGGAGTTAACTTTACAGCAGGATTACCTATCGTCAGGACTGCTCCTGCACATGGAACGGCATACGATCTTGCCGGTAAAAATGTAGCCTCGCCGGAAGCATTCAGAAATGCTCTGTACATGGCAGGCGATATCTTTCTTCACCGGCAGGAATATGATGAACTTCATGCCAACGCCTTACACCCGCCTGCACCGGAACCGGAAACCGGACATTGATTCACAACGGATGTATACTCTATCCGAAATATCCAAAGCAGTTCACGGAGATCTTTACCTTTCAGGGAAAGTAGTTCCGGGAATAAACGATTTACTTATCGATAGCCGGCGACTGATCAGAACGGAGCATTGTCTTTTCATAGCCTTGGTTTCGGAAAGGAATAACGGACACCGGTACATCAGCGAATTATACGAAAAAGGAGTCAGAAACTTTCTCGTTTCAGAACCCTTGAAAAAGCCAGGTATCAATTATATCATTGATTTACCGGAGGCATCTTTCATACATACGGTTAATACCCAGCTTGCGTTGCAGGAACTGGCGATGTGGTCTCGCCTTCATTTCCGGATTCCGGTTATTGGAATTACCGGTAGTAATGGCAAAACAATAGTGAAAGAATGGTTGTATCAGCTGCTTTGCAGTGATTTTAAAATTATCCGTAGTCCAAAAAGTTATAATTCACAGATTGGCGTCCCTTTATCAGTTTGGAAAATGGAACCTGATCATGAACTGGGGATCTTCGAAGCAGGGATATCCAAAACCGGTGAGATGGAACTGCTGGAGAAAATAATAAGACCGACAATCGGTATTTTTACAAATGTAGGAGCCGCCCACGATGAACATTTTATTGATAAAAAACAGAAAGTAGAAGAAAAACTAAAACTTTTTCAAAACAGCTCCTTACTGATTTACTGTTCAGATTATCCCCTTATTTCTGACATCCTAAAGGAATCTGACGATTACAGAAAATTAAAGACTTTTACCTGGAGCCGGTATAAAAAATCAGATCTCAGGATTACCAGGGTGGAAAAAACCACAGGGCAGTCACTGATCTGGGCCGATTTCCATTCGGGAGTAATTTCGATCAAAATCCCATTTACCGACGAAGCTTCCATCGAAAATGCCATCCATTGCTGGGCTTTCCTTCTGAATCTCGATAAATTAGGAATATCCGGGAAAGATACTCCTGCGAAATACATTGACTTTACCCCTTCACTTATTTCTAAACGGGTACTGGCACTGACTCCCATAGCAATGCGGCTGGAACTTAAAGAAGCTATCAATCATTGCTCTCTAATCAACGACAGTTATAATTCGGACATAAACTCTCTCGACATTGCCCTTGATTTTCTTTCACAGCAGAATCAGCATAAAAAGAAGACGATCATACTCTCCGATATTCTGCAAAGCGGGCGTAACAAGGAAGATTTGTATAATGAGATTGCCGGGAAACTTGCGTTTAAAAAGATCGACCGCCTCATTGGCATCGGAAGAGATATCAGCAAGTTCCCTGATAAATTTCAGATGTCCAAACTGTTCTATGAGAATACCGATGAATTTCTGAATCATTTTCCGATCTCCACTTTCCAGAATGAAACCATACTGCTGAAAGGTGCACGTCTTTTTGAATTTGAAAAAATAAGCAACATCCTACAGCAAAAAGCACACGAGACAGTTATGGAAATCAATATTGACGCACTTATCCATAACTTGAATTACTATCGCTCCATGCTGAAGCCCGGCACAAAGACGATGGCCATGGTCAAAGCCTTCTCTTATGGCAGTGGTAGTTTTGAAATTGCCAATGTCCTGCAATTTCATCACGTGGATTACCTGGCAGTTGCATATGCAGATGAAGGAGTTGAATTGCGAAAAGCCGGTATTAGACTGCCAATCATGGTAATGAGTCCTGAAGAACAAAGTGTTGATACTATCCTGAAGTTTAACATGGAGCCTGAAATATATAACATTCGTATTCTTCGTCTCCTTGATGAAGCGATCGAAAAAAATCATACATCTATCCAGGAAGAGGTCCGTATTCATATCAAACTCGATACTGGGATGCACCGCCTGGGTTTTGTGGAAACCGATATAGAAGAACTTTTGATTTTTTTAACCGGGAAACCTAATTTTCGGATTCAATCCATTTTTTCTCATCTGGCAGCCAGTGAAGATCCGAAAGAAGACGAATTTTCCAGGGAACAGATCAGTAAATTTTATGAAACGAGTAAGAAGATTACACAAAAACTTACTTATCCGGTTTTGCTTCATGTTTTGAATTCGGCTGGGGTCAGCCGGTTCCCTGAAGCACAAATGGATATGGTTCGGCTTGGCATCGGATTATATGGAATCGGATGTACAAAAGAAGAACAAAACCGTTTAAGAAACGTAAGTACGCTGAAATCGGTCATTACACAAATTAAAAAAATAAAAGCAGGTGATTCCATCGGTTATAATCGCATGGGTAAAGCAATCGGGGACACGATCATTGCTATTGTCCCGATTGGTTATGCCGACGGTCTAAGCCGTAGGTTTGGGAATGGGAATGGGACTTTATATGTTCATGGACAACCTGCTCCGGTCATCGGAAATGTTTGTATGGACCTGACCATGATTGATATCACCAATATTAAACCCGATAACTCCTATTCTTCCGGTAATGAAATGAAGGAAACTTCAATGAATATAAAGGAAGGCGATGAAGTGATTGTTTTTGATGACGACCACCCTATCGGAGAATTGGCCTCAAAAATTGGAACTATTCCATACGAAGTTCTGACGAGCATTTCACGAAGGGTCAAACGGATCTATTTTCATGAATAAACAAATCCTTTATGTTTTCTTGTATTTTTGCTTTTTAACCGGACTTTATGGAATCCCAAACCCTGAGTATTCTCATTCCTGCTTATAACGAAGCAACAACTATTCACCGGATTCTCGACAAAGTACTTGCAGTAGAACTGGCTAATAAAGTCAAGAAAGAGATCCTCATTATTGACGATTGCAGTACCGATGGCACAGAAAAGGTTGTAAATGGTTATATTGAAGGTCATCCTCTTTCTGATATCCGGTCCTTCCGCCAGATAAAGAATAAAGGGAAAGGTGCCTCCCTTCACCGGGGTATCGAAGAAGCAACAGGTGATTTTATCATAATTCAGGATGCCGATTTGGAGTATGATCCCAATGAATATAATACTCTTTTAAAACCCATGCTGGAGGGTTTTGCCGATGTTGTTTACGGATCGCGTTTTATGGGAGGCAATCCACACAGGATACTCTTTTTCTGGCATTCCATCGGCAACCGGATTTTAACCTTCACTTCGAATATGTTCACCAACCTGAACCTCACCGATATGGAAACCTGCTATAAACTATTCCGGTCGGAATTCATCAAAAAGATTTATTTCAAAGAAAACCGGTTTGGCTTCGAACCCGAAGTAACCAGCAAGATTGCCCGGTTCCACGGAATCCGAATTTATGAAGTGGGAATTTCCTATTATGGTCGCACCTATGACGAAGGCAAGAAAATAGGGATGAAAGATGCCTTCCGGGCTATCTGGTGTCTGATTAAATACAACCTGTTTGATCGAAAATTTCTGAAATGAACAGATCAAATCATTTGCATACTGTTTCACTTACAATAAACAAAATCTGTCCAGTTAAATTATCAAAAATGATTGCTCATGTGGTTTGAAAAAATCAATGTTTCAAATAATAAAGCGTTAGGACATTTTGCATTTCTCGTGTTATTTTTTTTAGCAATATATTTTTATCTTGAACGCACCATTTTTGTTGATCCTGCCCATTCTGCTTTTAAAGTGATTTATAATAAGGATTTTATGAGCGAAGCGAGTAGGTATGCTGCTGTACTACCTCAAGGTTTACTTTTACTGGCAATTTGGCTGCACCTGCCGTTAAAAATGGTTTTGTGCCTGTATTCAGTTTCATTTATTTTATTGTATTACCTGATATTTCTTGTAATTACCTACTGGTTTAAAAATGATAATTTAGCCTTAGCTGTACCTCTGGTTCTTTTAATGGGAGTCAAATATAGTTTTTTCTGGATTTCAACAGAAACCCAACAGGCCTTGGAGTACAATCTTTTATTTGCCGCGTTTTTATATTATTCACTGGGCATGAACCCCGGATTTTTAAATAATCTGAAAAAACTGATTATTGCAGCAGGTATAATACTTCTTGGTTTTTATTCCCATCCTGTTTCATTATTTCCGATACTTTTCATTTTAGGGTACTTTATGATAGACCAAAAATTGTGGAGAAAACCATATATATATATCCTGGGTGCAATGCTTATTGCAGTTACGATAATCAAAGTTTTTATAACACCTACCAATATATATGAAACTATTAATTTTAAAGGATTTTTCGCTTTCTTTGAAAAAATAGGTCATGTCCACACTTCAGAAAGCCTCGCTTTTTTAGCTGGAAACATTTTTACTTTGTATTTTTTCTCCCTGATAATATTTATTGTTACAATTTTCTTTTACATTTTAAAGAAGCAATATTTAAAACTTACCTATTACATGGTATCTATAATTCTTTTTTTACTTGTTATTTTTACAACATTCGATATCTGGTATTATCCATTTATCGTGGAGAAAAATCTAATGCCATTAAATATATTCCTGTTACTACCTTTTATGAATGAGGTCGTTTTCTCCTCCAACCGGTTGAATATTGTTAAGCGTTTTTTTTTAATTGTAATATTTCTGGTAGCAGTTGTGAATGTCATTCATGCCTCTTATTTTTATAAAGACCGGTTGGCCTATATTCACAGCCTCATCTATCAGACAAGACAGTTTCCAGAGAAAAAATTTATTATTGATGAAAAGGATATTGATCTGAATCGGCTTAATGTCGCCTGGGCACTGGCGCCGGAATCGCTTTTGTTAAGTTCCTTAGACAGCCCTGATTCATCCCGATCTATTTATGTTGTTGAGCATGGCAGACCACTCAGGCATGATCTAAACCTGAACGATTCGCTGTTATTTATATGTGCTTCATGGGCCACTGAATTGAGCGTTAAAGGATTGGATAAACGATATTTTAACCTTGGAAATTCATTTTACAGGGTATTATCGGCAAATGAGATGTATCAAAAAAATAAAAAAATAATTTATATCAATAATTTTAATGTCCCGAAAACTGATAAAAAGGGGAACTACAACAGTGATAATTCAGTTAATTCATTCTATATATTTACAACTGAGTTCAGTCCGGGATTATTTAGAAAGTATTCGGATTTGACAACTGAAAAGAGCATATTAATTTCTGCCTCAGTTAAAGTATATCCCCTTGAAGAAATAAATCCAAAGTCGTTGAACCTTGTAATTTCAAGAGAACAAGGACAGACCGTTTTTGATTATTATATGTCTTATTCTTATCAACCTTGTATATTTACCCCTAAACATTGGGATACATTATTTGTCTCAGGGATTGTCAGGTCCAGTAATAAAAACGATATTCTGAAAGTTTATTTGTGGAATCCTGAAAAAAAGAAAATCAAAATAGACGATCTCGTTGTCTATTTCACAACAAATTGATTATATTTTTTGATTGATGCTAATTATCCATAAAAAAAGAAGAAAAGTACTCATCTTTGGCATTCTACTGTTAGGTTCACTCATTGCCTTTGGACTTGGACTGAAATATTTCCCATTCAATAAAATCATAAGTATCCGCTCCTCGCCCGAAACAGACTTTACAGGTCAACAACAAATCTCTGAACAGGCGCCTCATTCCCTCTTTTTCGATTTTGAAGTGTCGCCGGGGAAGAATGCACCGGATGGATTGTATAAAGGATTGGCACACTCGGGAATGTATTCCTACAAAGCATTTGGTAAAAATAGTTATGGCGCTGCCGTTCAAAGAACTGTTGGAGAAATTGGAGTAGAGAACTTCAAAACAGTTGGGTGGAGCGCATGGGTATATGTTTTCCCAACCAGCAAAGAGATAAATGCTTCCTTTGTTTTCACTGTTTCCAATGAACTTGGTGTAAATGTTTGCTGGAAAGGAATCGGTATATCCGGTCCTAAAATACCTCAAGGAAAATGGTTTAAAATCAGCAGTTATGCTGATCTCTCGGAAATGGCATTCAAACCGGATAATAAAGTGCAGATCTACTTCTGGAATAACAGTAATACGAATATCCTGGTCGATGATTATTACATTGTATTCAGAGGGTCGTCAGAACGTCGCGGAGATTCTACGCTCGTTGACATGACCGGGAAGATCCCGTTTACTCCCAGGTTTAATTTCCCACCTTTTAGAACGGTTTTTCTGGAGAAAGAAGAGATACATAACCAGAATACTTCCTTCCTGATAAATACTCAAACAACTAAAGATGGCAAAATAACTCCAGCCGATAAGATCATTATAGGAAATTTCCTGAATACTGCCACAGGATTGGATGCTATTTTGGTGGCAAAAAAAAGTGGGGAGCCCGAAATCTTTATTTTTTGCCCCGGAGATGAACAATTCAAAAAAGTCAAAATTGATCTTTTCCCGGAAACACTGCCATATTTTTCTGAAGGTTTCATCATAAAAGGAAAATTTATTCAAAATGGGTATGAACAAATCCTGATCGGTAGTGAAAAGGGATTTATTCTTGGTCAGTTTGACCAAATTAATAACATATGTTCACCGGGCACCGGTTTGAAAACCGGTTTTAAAATTCTTTGGAAATCGGCAACTTTGGAAGTCAAGCTTAACGGAATCCCGAAAGAACAAATTTATTATAAAGGTGATTTTAACGGAGATCAACAAACTGAACTTCTTCTAATACCGGGGAATGGTACCTGGAAATTATTGCAGTTTATTGCAAGTTCCGATAGAAATTGGAAAACGATAGCGGAGGGGAGTAAAGACTCTGAAGCAGAGTGGGACACTAATAAATTCGAATTCAAAATCTCGACCGGAAAATTTATTCCCGGATTAAAACAAGATGTGTTGCTCACTGTGATGAAGAACAAAAGGAACGGTTATAAAAATTTTTCCTTAAGCAAGTTTAATTCTGACCGCTCACGGTTTGAACCCTTTTTCCCGGCAATTCAAAATAATATCGGAAGAACTATCGGATTGGATACCTTACAAATCGCTGATAATTTCCTTAACGGCAATTTTAATGGGAGAGGTGAACCGGATATTTTCAGATACAATCGTGACTGGCGATATGATATGAAACAAATCCGTTTCAATGATACTACATTTCAGATCCTTCAGAATATCGATTTTACCGGTTTTTCAAAAGACTATAATCCGAAATATTTTGAAGTACTGGCATTGATTCCGGGGAGATTTACTAATCAGGCTGTAACTTCCTTCCTTGTCATTGGCCGTAACTGCAAGGATAGGAAATCTGATACGCAGGATTGCCTGGAATACAAGAATAAATTCATCCTACCGGATTTCATTTCCATCTATTCCATAACAAAACCTTTCAGCAAGTAAACTTGACCTATGCAAGTGTTCATCAGACATAAATTACTCTCACCACTTTTTCCGGTTTTGTATTTACTGTTGATTCTTAATGGTTGCGACCAGTCTTCTCACTCGCTTGAAGTAATTTCAGACCAGTTTGTGATCAGGGATTTTAATCCTTTTTCCAATTGGCAATTTGATTTAAATGGCAAAAAAACAGGAAATCCTTTAACCAATAAGGTAATTTACCTGGATTATTCGGAAGCAAAGGAAAAAGGATTTATCATTCCGACAGTCAGACAGGTAGAAGGTGGATTTTTCCAATTTGAATTTCAATTAAAAAACACAGGGAAAGCGCCACAAAAATTCTTTTATAAGATTTATTATCAGAATGAATCCTATAAATTTCCTGAAAGGGATGAAATTGATTCAACAAAACAAAATGAAAATTGCTGGGAAAACTTTTATGGAAGTTGGGAGGAGGTAGCCAAGACTTTTGCTGAAACAGAGATCATTTCCCCGGATAATTCCTTTCACAAAATTACCGACCGGTTCAGAATTCTCGGAAACCCGAGAGATGAACAACGTTATTTTATGACCGAACACAACGACCGATGGAAACGTAATCCGAGGGTGGGCGACTACAGTTTTCTTCTTGTTGTTACTAATCCCGAAAATATCCGTCAAAATATAATCCCGGAATATATTCAAAATATTGGTCTTAAAAAGAATTTAACCTTTATCAATCCATTCTTCTATTTCCTATTCGGTGAAGGAAAAACAATTAAGAATACGATCATTCAACTTTTCCCCTTCTCTTTAAAGATAATCGCCCGGCCTGACTTAGGAGGAGGTATTTATATCAATCCGAGTAATTTCCCCAAAGATGTTACTATAAAAACAGTTGGACTTTGTGGACAGGATTCATCACTATACCGTACTGCTTCATTTGAACAGTTCATCCATTATGTCGATCCCTCCACCAAGATGAACCATATACCTGTTATAGAAGATGTGCTTGAAGACAATTATTCAAGGATGGATTACAATTGGAATAAACAATTCTATCGTAAGGAAGAACTGATAGCCATTACGGCAACAACCACGACAAAACCGTGTGAAACGGTCATTTCGGATCCGTTAAACCATAAAATAATGATCCGTAATCCAAAGGCTGAATTTGGCAATTGGCAAAAACAGAACGTCGGTGTGATCACCAGGCATGGCCTGACATATGGTAAATGGACCGTCAAATGTAAACTCACCGAAATTCTCAATAAAAATAATATGTGGAATGGCATTACGAATGCCATTTGGATGATTGCCCAGGAGCAGGCGGAATGGAATCATCGTCGCGACTGTAATAATGCGGGATATTATGCTAATTATTACGGAGGCCAGCAGGATAAAAGAGTCAAAAACGTAGGTTATTCGGAAATCGATTTTGAAATCCTTAAGACTGTGCCTTATTGTCCTTCCTGGCAACTTCCCCCTGCATATAACCAGGGAATAAGTGACCAATATAACCTGGAAAACTGGAATGTTCCTTTCCCGGAAGAGATTTTGGCAGATGATGACAAAATCGTTGTAGCCTGTACGAACTGGGATATGGCCTGCTGGCAGCCTGTTGATTTTCATGAGGGGTGCTGGCCGGTCATGTACCACGATCAGACTTTCTGGGCACATCGTTGGGATAAGAGTTACCGGGCGCTGACAGAGAAAGTCGAGGAACGGGATGATGAGTTATTTGGCTCCCAATACTATTATTTCCAAATTGACTGGCGACCTACAGAAATTATCTGGAAGATCGGTCCATCAAAAGAAAAACTACGGGTAGTCGGATATATGGATTTTAAAGTCACCTCCATACCCAACAACCAGATGCTGATGATCATTACCCAGGAATTTCACAATACAAAATGGTGGATCGGATCACCCTATTCGCAGGACAATATTCCCTTTCCAAAGAATGATCTCCTGGGAGAAATCTACGAATTAACAATTGAATAACATGGAAATCATTATTTTAGGAGCAGGTCTGGTGGGTGGACCCATGGCTATTGACCTCGCTGGGGATCCAAACTTCCAAGTTACCGTGGTGGATATAAGCCTGGAACCACTATCAAGACTTTCTGCAAGTTATCCCATCAAAACAATTCAAAAAGATCTCTCTTCGGAAGAGGAAGTTACAAATCTGGTTTCGGGTTACGATTTTGTTATTAATGCGGTGCCCGGTTTCATGGGATATAAAACATTAAGATCTATTATAGGGGCTGGAAAGAATGTTGTCGATATTGCCTTTTTCATCGAAAATCCTTTTATACTTGACGAACTGGCAAAAAAGAACAATGTCACGGCTATCATGGATTGCGGAGTTGCACCTGGTATGTGTAATGTTCTGATCGGGTATGCCTATAATTTGCTTGATGAAACCAAGAAGGTGATCTATTATGTCGGAGGTCTTCCGGAAATAAGAGAATGGCCTTATGAATATAAAGCTGTATTTTCACCCGCCGATGTAATCGAAGAATATACACGTCCCGCCCGATATATTGAAAATGGAAATATAGTTGTCAAACCGGCCTTGACAGATCCAGAGTTAATCAATTTCCCTGGAATAGGAACACTCGAAGCATTCAATACAGATGGCCTTCGATCCCTTGTCGTGACTGTGAAATGTCCGAACATGAAAGAAAAAACCCTCCGGTATCCCGGCCACATTGAAAAGATGCGATTGCTTAGTGAAACAGGATTTTTCAGCAAGGATGAGGTAACGGTTAACGGAGTAAAAATAAAACCAATTGACGTTACATCTAAACTTTTATTCCCCAAATGGAAACTGAATGAGGGAGAGGTGGATATTACAGTAATGCAGGTGGTCGTTGAAGGGAAGAAAGATGGCAAAGATATTCGTTTTACTTGGGATTTGTTTGACAAATACGATCCTGCGACCAGGATCCATTCAATGGCACGTACCACAGGATATACCGCTACAGTCGCACTGCGGATGATCGCCGATGGTGTTTTTACACAAACTGGATTAAACGTTCCTGAATACCTCGGGAAATACAAGGAATGCGTCGATTATTTATTAAAAGGATTAAAGGAAAGAGGAGTCATTTATAAAGAAAAGATAGAGGTGATCTGAACATAAGACGTTAAAATTCATCCTCATCAATCGCGGATTTCTTTTTCTTTTTCACTCCCGGGCCTGGGACATCATCACCTTCACAATTCAGATCAATATCAAGCGGTTTGTCAAGTTTATCGAAATCCCTTTTGGTAATATGGAGACTTGCATCGGCATATACTCTTTGCATGTACAATGCCCAAATAGGAAGCGCCATATTAGCTCCCTGGCCAAGCGTTATGGTCCGGAAATGGGCTGCCCGGTCTTCACAACCAACCCACACCCCAGTTACAAGGTCGGGGGTAATTCCCATGAACCATCCATCCGATTGATTTTGCGTGGTACCCGTTTTTCCCGCGATGGGATTATCAAAACCGTATTTATAGCGTAATCGGATACTTGTTCCTGATTCCACAACACCACGCATTAATTGGATCATCAGCCAGGCGGTCTCTTCGCTGAGTGACTCTTGTGATTTCGGGCTAAAGGATTGAAGAAGGTTGCCGTTCTTATCTTCGATACGGGTAATAAATATCGGTTCAACATAGACCCCTTTATTAGCGAAAACACTCATCGCTCCGGTCATCTCATATAAAGAGAGGTCGCAGGATCCCAGGGCAATTGAATACACAGCAGGGATATCGCTTGTGACACCCATTTTATGTGCTATGTTCACGACCGCTTTGGGAGAATATTTTTTTATGAGCTGACCGGAAACCCAATTGTTGGAATTGGCCAACGCCCATTTCAGGGTGACCTGCTGTCCACGGCGCTCATCGCTGCTGCTTTCAGGCGCCCATACCTTCCCGTTTCCGAGATCGATAACCGGTTGAACATTAGGATAACGTGAACAAGGAGATTCCCCTTCCTGCATAGCAACCGTGTATAAAAACGGTTTAAATGTAGATCCTACCTGACGTTTGCTGAGTTTTACATGATCGTATTGAAAAAACCGGTAATCAATCCCACCCACATAAGCTTTAACATATCCATTATGAGGATCCATCGACATCACACCAGCCTGAAGGAAAAACTTATAATAGTGAATCGAATCCATTGGGCTCATTACCGTATCAATTTCCCCCTTCCAGGAAAATACTTTCATTTTGGCCGGAATTTTAAAATCGGCCAGAATTTCACCGTCGGAATAACCTTCGGTCTTAAGGTGATAATATCGGTCTGTCCTCCTCATTGCCTGAAACAAAAGGTTTTGGATCTCTTTTCTCTCCACATCCTTTTCAAAGACGAATGGGGCATTGGGAACTCCTTTCCAATGGGCAAAAAAAGATGGTTGAAGTTCTTTCCCAAGATAGGCACGTACGGCCTGTTCAGCATACTCCTGCATCTTATAATTTATAGTAGTATAAATCCTCAGACCATCTTTATAAAGGTTGAATGGTGTCCCATCTTCCCGTGGATGGCTGATGCACCAGTCGGTCAATACCATCCGCAGATATTCACGAAAATAAGTAGCAATTCCTGTTGTATGATCCTGGATCCGGAAATTCGACATATCCACTGGAAGATTCCTTAGAGAATCATATTCGGATTGCGAGATGTATTCGTATTTCAGCATCTGGTTAAGAACGATATTACGACGTTCCAGCGACCTGATAGGGTTCCTGACCGGACTGAACCATGTAGGCGCTTTCAGGATACCAATGAGAATAGCGGCCTCATCCACGTTAAGCTGATCAGGATCCTTGTTGAAATATGTTTTGGCGGCTGATTTTATCCCGTATGATTGGCTGCCAAAATCGACTGTATTCATGTACATGGCAAGGATTTCATCTTTGGAATAGTTCCGTTCCAACTTAATGGCGGTAATCCATTCCTTGAATTTGATCATAACAGTTTCCCAGAAAGTACGATTTTGCTTTCGGGGGAAGAGGTTTTTTGCCAGCTGTTGTGTAATGGTGCTTCCACCACCTTTGGAGGTACCTGTCATTACCCCCCAGATAACCCTGAAAATTGCTTTAACGTCGATACCGGAATGCTTTTCAAAACGCGCATCCTCAGTTGCAATCAGAGCATTTATTACATTCGGTGAAAGTTCCTGGTATTGTGTGTTTGACCGGTTTTCGATATAATATTTACCAAGGAGCTTTCCATCAGCGGAGATGACTTCGGTAGCAAGATTGCTTTTTGGATTTTCAAGTTCCTCGAAAGTTGGCATCGGACCAAAAACACCATAGGACATAGCAATAAAAAAAAGAGCTATCATGATCAACAGGACCACGTAGGAGATCCAAAAACCCAAAATATACTTGTTATTATTCTTTTTGGAAGGTCTTTTTTCCAAATTTTGTAATATTGGAATATGTGAAATGCTCATCGTTCGATACGTAAACCTACATCGGTTATACCTTTCAATTCATTGACCCTCATGGCCTGTTCAAACTCAAAATTATATTTTCCCTTTTGAGTGAGATAGACTCCTTTCTGAAAAAGAAATTTATTGAATTTCACGCTTCCAATCCCTGATCCAAGCCATCGGCCGTCATAATCAGCTAACATACATTCAATAGTATCAAGTGCTACTTTTCCATCAGGGAATGTAGTTTTTAGAAAAAGATAGAGGTTGCTGTATGGATAATCCATCCCATTCCGTATGTTCAGGAAAATGTTATATGGTATCGTAGTATCATCTATTTGAACCGAAAATTCCAACTTATTTGTAGCTTTCCAGCTTCTCCTCTCGATTGGTGTATTCTCTTCGAAAATACGTTTTGAATCACAGGATGAGAATACCAGCAAAAAGATTAAAATCAAAACCGGATTCTTCTTTTGCAGGTTTGGCATGCAAGAATGGCTGATTAATATTATAAATGATCGAAACGGGTCAGTTCATCCTGTCCCAGGCTGCTGTCAAATATCGTCTTCGCTTCCGTAATGTGCGAAAAATCCTCGAGTCTTTCAGGGAAGTTTCCTTTTTTATTCTCTTCGATGATCATGATAACCTTTTCAACCGGTATCGCCATTACATTGGATGGGTTGGAGATATAGGAATACCACATCAACTTCTGAAAAATATCTGTCTTTTGATAAGCAGCTTCGCCCTGTTTGGTCTTCAAAAGAATATCGGTATTGGGAAAATCTTTTATAGCGTCCAGATAGTTTTCATATTCATAGTTCAGGCAGCATTTCAATTTGCTGCATTGGCCGGCTAGTTTTTGCGGATTTAGCGATAGTTGCTGGACACGAGCAGCATTAGTAGTAACCGATTTAAAATCATTCAGCCAGGTGGCACAACATAGTTCCCGGCCACATGAACCGATCCCGCCTAAGCGGCTTGCTTCCTGCCGTGCACCGATCTGCCGCATTTCAATACGAACCTTAAATTCTTCGGCCAGAATTTTGATCAATTCCCTGAAGTCAACCCTGTCGTCAGCGGTATAATAGAAAATGGCCTTCGTATTATCTCCCTGGTATTCAACATCATTGATTTTCATAAGTAATCCAAGCTGCTCTGCGATAATGCGTGCCTTACCCATGGTTGAGGACTCAATTTCTACTGCAGAGATCCATTTTTCGATATCAGTCAGGCGAGCCCTGCGATATATCTTCTTTATATCCTCCGGCTTGGAATCCTGCTTTTTCTTCTTAAGCTGAAAACGTACCATTTCCCCGGTCATGCTTACAATACCGATATCATGCCCCGGAGATGCCTCCACAGCTACAATGTCACCTACTTCCAATTCCATATCGGGAGGAGGACGAAAATAATCTTTCCTGTTATTTTTAAATCTGACCTCCATAATATTGAACAATGCTTGTCCTTGCGGTGAGGGAATAGAATTTAACCAGTCGTAAGAGTCAAACATGCTACAGCTATGCTGAAACACGGAATCATTTTTCTGATACATCTTAGGCGACTCACAACATCCCCGGCTTAGAAAAGGATTTTTCTTTGGTTTTCCGGTATCGGATTCCTGTGAAATATTTTCAGCCGGTTGAGCCGTTGTTCCTTCAATATTCTCCATAACCTTCAATAATCTTCACAAAGGTAAGAAATTCGGTTTAAGAAGAGGAACAATTTTTAGAGAAAGGTCAAGGAACAAAGTGGGACTATGAGCGTTACGCTCAATATTATAAAGTGCGGCATTAAATAGATCATTGAATTCAGGCAGGTTACGGGCATTTATAAAGGGTGAAAAATTCCTTATAAATGTTAGTTTTTGATTATTTAGCCCGGGATTCTCTTGGTCGCGATAATTCAGGGCTGCACATAAAGCCACGACCCTAAGACCATAGATCAGAAACCCTTTTTGTTTCTCCCGTCCGCTCCTGCTGATCTCAGATGCAAAAGCTACAACCTCAATAATCTTTCCTGCAAAACAATTACGCATCCACTGACGGAAGGATTCAAAATAGATCAGGTCATCCTCACCATTGTCGGAATTCTGTTCCGGGGCATGGGGAATTTTAACCATTGTGGTCCTGGATAAGATGGTTTTTATGATTTGGTCGGGATTATCTGAGATTAAAAGAAATAATGTTTTATCCGGTGGTTCCTCGAGAATCTTCAATATCTTGGGAGCAGCCGAATAAAAAAGTTTCTCCACCATCCAGATAATCATGACCTTATATTCCGATTCATAGCTTTTATACCCCAGGGTTGTGATAATCTCATTGCAATCATCGGCGTTAATTATACCTTGCTTGTTTTCAATTTCTATAGCCTCATACCATTCCTGCAAGGTGACTGTAAATTGATTTTCAATCAGAAATTTGCGCCACTCCTCAATAAAATTTTTGCTCTGTGGTTTTCTTGCAATTTTTTTTGTAGTTGATACAGGATAGACAAAATGAAGATCGGGATGAATTAATTTCTGATATTTGATGCAGGATGGGCAAGCGCCGCAGGAATCCGCCCCCACCCCCTGCCCCTCCCCCCCGGTGGGGAGGGGGGAATGAATTCGTGAAGTACAATTGATAAACTGGGCATAAGCAATTGCCAATGCCAGCTTTTCCGAAGCCTCCGGCCCAAAAAATAATTGTGCATGACTGACCCGCTGATCAATGACTGTCTGGATCAGATTCTTTTTAATAGCCTCCTGGCCATGAATCTCACTAAAACGCATAATTAAATTTGAGGGACAAAAATGGTCAACCTACCATCATCTGGCAAAAATAATCGAATTTATCGATTCATAGAATCCGATTTCCAAACCCTGGCATTGTTGCGAATATACCACTGAATCTTTTTCAGCTCGCTATCATCTCTGATTATATGGTCATAATAACGCATCTGCCAACGAAATTCCAGACCATACAGGTTTGTCCATTTTTTAACCTCCGATTTAAATCCCCGGACAATTGCCTGCAAATTTTCCGATTGCGGACCAAACCGGTTGAACGGTTGGTTGTTTTTTTGTTTGGTTGTCCCGCGATATTGTAGCGACGCACCGCGGTGCGTCGCTACACCGTCGGTGGGTGGTAGAATACGGATGATAACGTGAACGTGATTCGGCATTATCGCCCATTCATCCAATACAACGTTATTCCTGATTTTAGTCGTTTTATCCAATTCAAATTCCACGATTTTCCCGATTGGTGACAATTCAATATGGCCATTGGTTATCGATCCAAAATAAGGAACACGGAATTTCGTACAAATCGTTACAAAATACAACCCCGGCGAACGGTAATTCCAAAATGGATTATGGACTGATGGAATCCGATATCGGAAATTGAACAGGTTCATTGCCAGAAAATTTCCGGGATTGTACGGTTGGTCAATAATTTGTTATCAGGCTCCGGCTTTGGAATAAGAATTACAGATCGGATCAGAAAGAACAAAGTGCGTTTACCATTTCCGATAAAAAAAACCTTTGATTCAATATGGAGCGTTTTAAAACGGATTAAAGATTCCATAACTGCTTTATGGCTTAATCCGGGTAATGGTTAAAAGGTAATATTAAACGGAGAGATTTTTATGAACAAAAAAATCCGAAGCTTATTCCTTCAGGGTTTTCCTACCTAAATTTCTTAATTACCTTTTTAAAATACCTTTGCAAATAAAAACTGTCTGTTCATCCGGGCAATATTTGAACGGGATATGAGTTTCGGGCATTCTGCTTCACAGGCATAGGTATTTGTACAGTTTCCGAAGCCAAGTTCATCCATCTTTTTTACCATCTTAAGGACACGCTGCTTTGCTTCGATCTTACCTTGAGGAGTGAGTGCAAGCTGGGAAATTTTCGCAGAAACAAATAACATTGCTGAAGCATTTTTACAAGCGGCCACACAAGCGCCGCAGCCAATACAAGCAGCAGCATCCATCGCAAGTTCAGCATTTACCTTAGGGACAAGAATACTGTTTGCTTCTGCTGCTCCACCGGTGTTGACCGAAATATAACCACCTTCCTGAATGATCTTGTCGAAAGCCGAACGGTCAACCATCAGATCCCTGATAACGGGAAAAGGTTTTGCACGCCATGGTTCGATTATGATCGTATCACCATCCTTGAATTTCCTCATATGTAACTGACATACGGTTACTGCATCATCC
>Ga0172375_10001678_pt1 | contig 35366 bp, 29 predicted proteins | sample LakKiv1m_FD_114537 | JGI IMG/M metagenome (GOLD analysis project Ga0172375, IMG submission 114537) | Freshwater microbial communities from Kabuno Bay, South-Kivu, Congo - kab_092012_11.1m | ecosystem: Environmental > Aquatic > Freshwater > Lake | place: Democratic Republic of the Congo... | reverse complement strand
TAAGTAACCTCTTGATGATGATTAATAGCTATATAAAGCTTACTATTAATATAATATATTCAAGAGGTTACAGCAAATATTTTAAGCATAAATATAAAATTAAATGCAAGATTTAAGTATCAATAAACAACTTAAAAGAATTGTCTTTTTTCCCCGCGTTATATAAGTCCATCGCTTGAGCAATATCCTCTGCGAAATCTTCGGGATTGACACCGTAAGGATAACCGCCATCCCTAATCGCCTTCTTTAAGACATTTTTATAAAAATCCTTTTCACATTTTTCCTTAGGCACAATCGGAGTAACTCCTACGATACGATTGAAACATTCCAAATCAAGAAGATACCACTTTTCAATATGAGGATAAGGGCATGCTATGATGATATGATTCACCACCTGTTTATCGATATTTTCCATGGCATTTTTATAAGTTTCACTGTATCCTTCGCAATTTGTATCGACAGATATCACCATAACATCAGGTTTTAAAAAAATATTCCCTTTTCTAATTAGCAAAAACTGATTTTTAATATCCTTATAAGTTTCTCCTTTTCCATGTCCCGGTTTAGACACCGAAATCGATCTAATTTCAATACTTAGACCAATATCTTTTCCTATTCTTTTAACAATTTCGGTAATAAACCGTTCTTGACACCTGTCTTCAAAAAAGATGTGAACGAGGATTTGTTTACGCATCTAAAAATCCCCGCATAATTAATTCATCGATGATTCCGTCTTCGGTGGGACTGCTTAACGCATCTCTAACAGATTTATCTCTAAAAATCGGAAGCGGATCAAAATCTTCAAAAAAAGTCCAACTATCTTTTTTTATTACTTTTCGGATAGCAACATCCTGCGGATATTTCTCCTTGGCGTGGTAAATAAGTTTACAAAACAATGGCGAATGTGTAGTGACAATTACTTGTTTGTCCTGATCAATCGCCAAAGAAACAAGCAGTTCCGCAATCAATTCCAACCTACGAGGATGCACTCCGTTTTCAGGTTCTTCAAATGCTATCAGTGATGAACTCCAGGGATTCAAACTTATCGCGCATAACGATAGTACTCTTAAAGTCCCTTCAGAGGCTACTTTGGAAGAGTATGCTATATTATCTTGAATAATCGATAAATTGATTACTCCCCTGAAAGTATCCAAATCCACTTTTATATCATTGACGGAAGGAATAATCGACCTTAATTTTCTTTTGACTGCATCGAAATATTTTGTTTTTTCCTTACTCAATCTATATAAGAAAGGCGATAAGTTTTCACCCATCACTCCAATGTCGCTTACTTCTTTAGGAGAACTTGAGATCCTCATAGATACTTTTGGATCTAAGTAATATGTCCGCCATTCGCTAATTTCTTTTCTAAGGCTATCATTTGTTCTGTAGAGTTCACCAGAATATAATCTGTCGGATGCTATTGTCTTATTACCTTCGATGTTTTCATATCTTGTTCTTGCTGAACTACCTGATGTTCTAATAACAAATTTATCATCCTTCTTTTTAATTTTTGGAGCGTGACCACTCTCTTTAACTTTCTTGCCTTGATGAGTATAATGCTGCAAATACTCATCTTGCACAAATAATCTTCCAGATTGTGGGATTACTCCTATTTGAACTCTATAAATGTAGTCAGGATTATTCACGGCATCTTTTTTAGATTTAATATCCGCTTCCAATTCAAAAATAGCTTTATCCTCTTTGAGCAATTCTTCAAGTCCGCCTCCAGGGAAGGCAAAATATTCAAGTATATCACCCCTTGTCGGTTCCTGAAAAGCATCATAGATAGTTTTCCCGGTCACTAATCTGGAAAGGCATTGCAGAGCTTCAATAAAATTACTCTTTCCCGAAGAATTAGGTCCAATAAGAACTGTCAGTTTTGGGAGTCGAACTTCTTGTTCTTTAATGGATTTGAACGATTTAATTCTAAATCTGGTAAGCATCGATCATCCTCTCAAATATTGTTACCTATTTCTATCCCCAAATATTATACTTCAAAATGCACCACAGCGCCCGCGCGCCGTCTTTCCAGCCGATTTTCTTGCCTTCTTCGTAAGTCCTGCCATAGTAGGAAATGGGCGTTTCATAAATCCTCAGCCCTTTGTGCGAAATCTTGGCGGTTATTTCCGGCTCGAAGCCGAAACGCTTTTCCTTGAGTTCGATTTGCTCCAGCACTTCCCTGCGGAAAGCCTTATAACATACTTCCATATCCGTCAAATTTAATCCGGTGAAGATATTACTGAGCAAAGTTAGGAATCTGTTGCCCACGGAATGCCAGAAATACAGCACCCGGTGCGGCCCCGACGGAATAAACCGGCTGCCATACACCACATCGGCGATATCGTCAAAAATCAAATTCACCATCCTGGGAATTTCCTGCGGGTCATATTCCAAATCGGCGTCCTGCACAATCACTACCTCCCCGGAAGCGTTTTTGAAGCCGGTTTGCAGCGCCGCTCCTTTGCCCTGATTGACCGGGTGAAACACGCCTTTCAACTGCAGGTGTTTCTCTGCCAAACGGCGGATGACCTCCTGAGTGCCGTCGGAAGAGCCGTCGTCGACAACGACAATTTCAATTTCCCGGCCAAAATCCACCGCCAGGACTTTCTTCACCACTTTTTCCAGCGTTTTCGCTTCGTTGAACACCGGTATGACTATAGATAACTTCATTTTCTAGATCCGTAAGATTTTCTGTCCGGCGAGGGCGCCTGACTGCACAAAAATATGTTCTAACTTGTCACTTGCTACTTGCTACTTGTTACTTTTTTTATCCGCAATATAATCCAGCTTCATAATGATCGACACGGCTAAAATTATCAGGAACATAATCCTGAACAGGGCGAAATTCGCCTGAAACAAATCCACTACATTGGACATACTAATTACTCCGATACAGGATAAAACTATGACGCGTATAATACCCGGGGGATATTTGCGCAATAGCCGCACTCCAGTCCGGTAAACAACAATTAGAAAAATCAGATAGATAATCAGCAGGGGGAATCCGGAAGAAAGGGCAAATTTAATGTAGGTATTATCCAGAATCAGTGTTTTATATTTAAAACCGAAGATATCCAATTCATAGGGTGTATTAAAACCTATGCCCAGAATAGGATGTTCCACCGCAGTCAAAAAAGCTGATTGGAAAGACAACAAGCGGAATAGCACCGAATAATCGGCCTCTTCCGGATTGATGGCTTTTATTCGGTCCATCGACTCCACCGCCACTTCATTGACTGCGCCGGTAATTTTACTGGTCAAATAATCGATAGAAAAAAACATCGCCACGATAAATAAGGCCGAGGTAACAAAAAACATAGTCTTGCTTTTAATCTTAAGAAACAAAACTAACAACAGGGTGATCAATGTTCCCACCAAAACGGCGCGGGAAGTGGACAAAAAAGTCTGCACCAGACAGGCCAAGTATATCGCCAGCCCGGCGAGGAAGGGAAATTTCACTTGTTTTTCCATCCCCGCCAGCAGGGCGAACAGCCCTAACAAATGCATAGTCTGCACCTGTTCATGCCACAAATAAAAGCGGCGGAATCCCCATTGAATATATTGATCGGTGGCTAAACGGAAAAAACCCACAAAAAAGGTGACTAAAATGCCGAGGACGACAATGTAAAAGATGGTCTTTATATCTTTTTCATCTTCAAGGACATCGAAAATGAAGAAAAACATCAGATAGCTTAAGATATGTCTAAGAGCAAAAACCGCTTTCAGAGGATTGAAACCGTTTAAAATTAAATTGATCTGCCCCAAGCACATCCACCCTGCCAAAGCGAGAATGATCCAATGGAAAAAAGTCAGCTTAAGTCTGAATTTTGTTTCAAGCCCCCGGCTAATCAGCCATCCGGTCAACATCCCCGCTTCAAAGAATAGATGCAATGGTATGCGGTTGCGGCCGGAAATAATGAAAGTGAAAACAGATTCCGGGTTGTACTCGCAGGTGGAAGGATTCATATCCAGCGCTAAGATAGCGAACGCCGCCGCTAAAGCCGCTTTCGGCGCTTCCAAAGTCAATACCAGGAAAAAACAGAACGAGAACAGCGCTAACGCGGTATGATAGTCAAATTTCCACAGAATAATAATAAAAGGAATTAAAAGCGGCACCAATAGTAAATGCCGATAATTCCACTTTATTCCGGCAATGGAAGCTAAGACGCTGTCGGAAATATTTTCTTTTTCTGTTAGCAATTAGATACAGGTTGTGCAAGTTTGATGTTAGAGCAATGTCAGACAAAGACGCCTGACACCACAATAAAATGCAAATTAACTGTGGAAAAATTTATTCTTAGAATTTATTAAAAAAGAAATTAAATATCAACAATATGATGTAGATTACCTTAGCTGTCAGGCGGGGGCGCCTGACAGCACAGTTTTTTACTTGCAAACTTGCAAACTTGCGGACTTGCAGACTTGCGGACTTGCAAACTTGATAACTTGCAGACTGCTTTTCAATAAAGATGCGGTAGAAACTTGATTATGGGATTTTTTCTTATAAATTATTTAGGATTAAATCGCTCGCTGATTTTCCGGGATTGCAGCATTTTCACTGTTAGTCAATCCCGGAGAAGGAATCCAACACCTGCTGGCCGCCTGCTTTCTCACCGATGATACCGCTTACCTGATTTCGCCTTTCGAAATTTTTTAACTCAAAACGGATTAAAGCTATGAAAAGCGTTCTTTCCTCCGACAGAACCGATACGAAAGCAATGCCCGATAGTTTCTCCCCCCCCTGGTTTTTCTACCCGCTATTGATAATCATTATCTTGGCTTTGTTTTGGCATAAGATTATTTTCCACAATCAGATTTTTTTCTTTTTCGATTTATCCGGCATCTATTATCCGCTTTTCAGCGTGATGTCGGAAGCGCTGCAAAACGGGCATTTGCCTTTATGGACTAATGACTTATTCGCGGGAACTCCTCCGGCGGCTGATGCCACTATGGCCGCTTTTTACCCCATCAATTTCCTCCTTTTCAAATTCTTCTCCGTTTTGACCGCTTATAAACTCCTTTTCCCTTTACATATCTTTATCGCCGCCTTCGGGATTTACTTTTGGCTGAAGAAATTTACCGGCAGCGCGGCAGCGGCTTTTATTGGGACGCTGATTTTTTCCCTCAGCGGGTATTGGACCGCACGGGCTTTGCATTTGGGAATTTGGATGACCGGCGCCTGGATTCCCTGGGGATTATGGGCGATGGAAAAATACTTGGAGGAGCATAAAGTCAGGTGGGTGTTGTTCTGGGGGATTTTTCTGGCTCTGCAAATTTTAGCCGGCTTCGTGCAATTAGCCTTCTACTTTGTCTGGATTTCCCTGCTGTATGCGCTGTTGAGCGGAAAAAGATTTTGGGGAGTAATGACTTTTAAATCCGCCGCCGGGAAAATTGCGCTGTGGCTGTCCAGCCTGTTTTTAGCTGTGGGAACTTGTATGGCGCAGCTGATGTTAGGTATGGAATTCACGGGATTATCGGTGCGGGAAGAAGGAATCTACGGATTGCTGAAATATGTCGGGGCTTTCAGTCCGGCGCATCTGCTTACTTTCATTTCCCCCGATTTGTTCGGGCGAGTGCGCCCCTGGGATATTTGTTCCGGCAGAATCAATTGGCTGGAAATCTTTGTCAACTACTGGGAAAGCGCGGTGTATATCGGTATGCCCGCGCTGTTCCTGATTTTCCTGGCGCTGAGAAGTTATAAGCAAAGCCGCCAGGTCAGACTTCTAACCATTTCCGCAATAGTCTGTTTCCTCATCGCTTTCGGAATGTTCAATCCGGTGATGCTGATATTGCAGGAATTGCCCGGCTGGAAATATTTCCGGGTCTATTCCCGGTTCAACTTATTTACGGTGATGATGCTGGCGGGTTTAGCCGGAATCGGATTCGCCAATCTGACGGAATTAGTGAAATCCGGCGGCCGGGAATGGCTGAAAAGTGTGAACAAGTTTGCGCTTTGGCTGACAATTATCTGGGTATTTTGCGTCGCCGCCGGTAATGTAATTTTTCGGCTGCTGTGGCATTTTATAGTAAAAATAAACTTTATTCTAATCGAAGACCTGAATTCTCATATCGACTTGATCCAAAAGACTTTCCTGCCCTGGAATCCGTTAGTGTATACTCCCCTGCTGTTAATCGCCGCATCGATCTTAGCGTTTCATACTTTATCCCTGAATAAGTTAAAACCGGCCGTGGGATTGGCGGCAATAGTAATTCTGCTGATCTTCGATTTATTTATTCATAACTATTCTTTAAATCCCACCATTTCCGGTGATTATCTGAAAAACGAACCACCCTTAGCGGCTTTTCTTAAGCAGGATATTACACCACACCGGATTATGACGGACATCGACCGCGATGCGCTGAATTTAGGTCAGGAAAATTACTGGGCGGAAAGGATAGCTTTTCTCCCCATCCCGCACAATCTCATATGGGGGAATCTGAACATTCTCAATTCCTTTGGCCCTTTGAAATTGAAAAGAGTGGATGAACTTAACTCATTGACCTCCTCTTCCGCGAGAGAAACTTCCCCTGAAACAAAAAGTATGTTTCAGCAATTTGCCGGAGTGAAATACATCATTACCGATAAGGACGCGGTGATGGAAGGGTGGGAAACCGCCTTTATCGATAGTTCTTCCTCCGATAAAATTTATGTATATGAGAATCTTTCGCCGCAGCCCAATGCTTTTTTAACGGAGAATTATCTGGTAGATTCGCCGGAAAATATAAAAACTTCGATGCTGGAAGGGAAATACGATTTAACCAAGACCGTTCTGTTGGAAAAAAGTCCTTCCGCGGAGTATTTTCCGGCGCCGGATAGTCTGGGCGAAGTGGTGGAATTTTTTAAAGATAACCGTCAGGTGGAAATGCGGTTGTCCTGTTCCCGCAACGCTTTTCTGGTATTGACCGATACCTATTACCCGGGCTGGAAAGCATATATCGACGGCCGGGAAACGGAAATTTACCCAGCGGATTATGTTTTCCGCGCGGTGGAAGCGCCTGCCGGTGAACATACTATCCGTTTCGAATATGAACCGGATAGTTTCAAAAAGGGATTGTCAATCAGTATTATCTGCGGGATTATAATGATAGCGGCAATTATTGTATTGGGAAGGAAAAAGGTGTGAGAAGGGGCTTAAATTAATAGGCATTGGGCATTGGGCATTAGGAAAAGCGAATATCAAATATCGAACAAGGAATATCGAATGTCGAAGTAAAAACGCTGCTGAATGCGGGGATTATGCGGGAATGAATCATCGAACTAATGCCTTATGCCCAATGCCTATCCATCTATCCGACACTTTTCTTATAATATTCCAACATTTCGTCATCTCCTTCCAGCCATTCAATTGTCTTTTTCAATCCTTCCTCCAATGAAATCTTCGGCTGCCAGCCTAATTCGCTTCTGATTTTGGAACTGTCGCCGATCCAGATTTCAGTATCCCACCTCCGGTCTTTCATCGAACCCCATTGAGGTTCTTCCGGGATAGCAATAATCTTCCTCACCTGAGCGACAATATCTTTCAAAGTCGATTGTATTCCGGTGGAAATATTATAGATGGCTCCGGTATCATTAAGCTGGGATTCCGCCGCCAGCAGGTAAGCGTCGGTCACATCGTCGATATAGACCAAATCGCGGGAAATGGCGGGATTGACCAGCGGCGGCAGTTTTTTATCGAAACCTTTGACCAGCAAAGCTGGAATCAGCCGCGCCGGTTCTTCATAAGGACCATAGATGTTATACAAGCGTAAAGTGGGGATTTTCCGCCCGGTTTTATGCGCGGTAAAGCGGCAAAAATGTGTAGCGGCGGCTTTGCTCACCGAATAGTAACTATTAGGTTCGATGTATTCATCTTCCAAAGGAGGATGGTCTTTAAAGCCGTATTCCGAAGAGGAACCGGTGTTGACCAAGGCGGAAAAATCGGTTTTTAAACAGGCTTGAACTAAATTCGCCGTCCCTATTATATTAGTCTGCAGAATTCTGTCGATATCTTCCTGAAAGGAATAAGCTCCGTAAACCGCCAAATGAAAAATCAATTCGGGGGCGACGGCTTGAACGGTTTTTTCCAGTCCTTCGCGGTCGAGCAAATCCACCGGATGGATGCTCACCTGGGATTTAAGGTTTCGGATGCGCCAGTCCGGATAAGCGGGCGGCAGCAAAATATGCGGCTCATCGCCTCTTTCCAAGAGCCGCCGGACTAAGTTAGCTCCGATAAAACCGGCGGCGCCGGTGATGATGACCTTTTTACCTGGCATCGATGCAATTTCAATATCGTTGTGGTGTCGATTCTCCGCAGTCGACACAAATTGTTTATTTTAGCCTGCAAGCTGTCGACCACAGAGGGTCGACTGCACAAAACCTAGTCATGCTGAACTTGTTTCAGCATCCAGTGACTTTAGTGATCCATGAAAATCAAAGGCGCTGGATTCCGAAACAATACCGGATCGAGTCCGGCACAAGGTTCGGAATGACCATTTTTTTGATTATTTTTTGGAATGCTAAACTGTTATAAAGCTCTTATAATCGAACACTTCCAGATATTGCCCGGCCCGCAGACGGATTTCTTCCTTTTCTTTAGCGGATAATTCGTTCGCCGTGGCTAAATTCTTTTGCGGAGTGGCGGCGCGGATGGTGCCCCAAGGGTAAACTTCCCGTAATTCCGTTCCGTTCCAGGAGACTTTGCTGAGAGAGCCGCTTGCTTCCAATCCCAGTTTCCGGCAGAATTCGCCTAAAGTTTTCTGCGGATTCCCCATCACATCTTCCGTCCTGATAATATGCAGTCTTTCCGGGAACAATTGTTTGACCAGTAAAGCGTAATATTGGTTCAAATTCCAGCCTAAAATGTAACTGGGTAAAGACATCGGCATCGGCCGTTTTTTGGTGTCGGCGTAAGCTGACCAGGGATTGCGGACAATATGCAATATATGTGTATGCGGCATTTCCGCTAAGATTTTTTCCCCGTCCACTACGATAATCGGGCTGTAACCCACATAATAGGATTGTTCGCCGGTGCGTTTATAGTCTTTCCAGGCGTCGAAAGTAGCGCGGTAGAAAGCCTCCACATTGTGCGGACGGCTGCGCCCCAGTTTTTTCACATAATCCTGATAAATCTCACCGCGTTCATCGTCGGAAAAATCGAAAGGTATATGGCGGAATTTACTGACATTAGGCGTGCGGGCGCGGACTTTACATTCTTCGTCGATGATGGCTGTATAATCCTGATATGGTGTCGCTGCCAAATCGAATACAGGCCAGCGGTATTTTAAGGGAAAAGCCGAACTTAAATGATCGTTCACCAGCTTAGTGCCAATCTGCGATTCGAAAGGATAGACGAACATCTGGGGATGACCGTCCAAAAACCGGTGCGTGGTGTTGCCGCCATTTTCATACATAGCGCTGATCATTACAAAACGAAAATCGGTACCAACCATGAAAAATCCTGTCCTTCTTTATTACAAAGTTGAGTTGTTATTATTTTGAGGAGATTGCTTCAAGGCTTTCAGCCTTTCGCAATGACATCTTTGGTACATAATATGAAATTTGCGTCAAATGTCCGTGAATGACACTAATAAACATATCTGTTGTATTTGTTGTATCTGTTGTGAAACGCTTTTGATTTTAACTTGAACACTTGAACACTACTTTTTGAAAGAGTAGAACAGCGCCCTCTCCCCTCCTTTTGCTCTTTTCGCGCCGGCAAGGAAAGGAAATCCCTGCGTGATTTGATTATCCATCCATTCCACGGCAAAAATTTGATTGCCGTTAGGCCAAACGACACTGCCCATAATATCGCCGCTTTTAGTATCTACGGCGAAAATTCCGCACACCGATTTATCTGTTTCCAATCCCGGAGCGTACATCCTAAACCTGGGGATGACGCGGGATACTCCAACAAAGGCAATATCCTCGAAAAAGTTCAGCCCTCGGGTCCAGCCGGGAAGTTTTATGATAGAATGGAATTTTCCGTCTTCGATAAAACCTAATTCACCGTAACCGCTGTTATCCACCCAAATTTTTCCGCTATGCAGACGAGCGGAATGAGGGCGGGTCAATCCCCGCGCTATCGCTTCCCGCGTTTTACCGGAAAAAATCACTCCCCGCTTATCTACGGCAAAATTGCGGTGCCCCGGCCGCCGCGCGGTCATTTTGTCGGTGGAAGCGCTGAAAAAAGATTCCTCGATAGTCGGACCTGCGGCGATGGAGTTGAGCTGCAAATGATTCCGTCCGAAAACCGGGCCGGAAGCGGTTTCGATACATTCAGGATACCAGGCGTATTCATAGCCGCCATTACCATCGAATCTGACCACGGCATTCTGCCCCACAGAATTGCCGAACAATTCCCCGCCTACCATCGCCAAATCGTGCAGATACAGACATCCCGGGAAGAAATACGATTTGACCGGCAGCAGCGGATTGCCGGAAATATCCGCTGATTCCGCATCCAGCCGGCCATGTAGGCTGCTCACCGGCCGGAAAACAAAAATCTGATTGGGATTGCGCGTGCTGGCGGCATACAAAGTGGAATTAGTCCGGTCGAAAGCCAATCCCGAAGGATGCGGCAGACTGAAATACGATACTTGGGTTTTATCCTTAGCGTAAGAAAAAGCGGTTAAGAAGTGTTCATATTCCCTGGCGGCGATAAGAGTGATTTTCCTTTCGCGGATAATTTCCCACCAATCCCCGCTGAATTTCCCCCGCAGCGCGGAAGCTTCGACTTTGCCCGCTTCCGACCAAAGACTGGCGGTTGCAGCCGGGTCGCGCCAGCGGGCGTTATCCCGCCGCCATAATTCGTCGCTATTTGATTTGGATTTGTCAATCATAGGTATGCTTTCCCCCGCCAGAGCAGGGGAACGAGGAATTTGTCTCGTGTCTCAAGTCTCGTGTCTCGAGTTTACTGCAGAATGCTGGGACTCTGCAGCACAACAGTAGGGACAGAACAGTGTTCTGTCCCTACAAGATATTGTGTATCTTATACATACGGTAATTCGACATAATTTACATTTTATATAGAAAAATACTATCGACCGCAAAGGGTCAACTGCACTACATATGCAGCGACTCAGCGCTTCTGCTTTTCACTTGAACACTTGCCAACTTGCCACGCAGTGGCCCATACTGGGAACACTTGAACACTGCTTCCACTGACGACTATTATCAGGAAAAAATCCGTTTCATCTTGTAGGCTTCGGCATAGAGCCGGAAGGCGGATTTCAGTTTGGTGGTGCTGGCGCCGCTGTGACGCTGGCTGGAAAATATCGGCACTTCCAGCATCAGGTAATTATTCCGCCGGCAGATGATATTGAATTCCAAATCGAGCAAATCGTCATCGCGGGACAAGGTCATCAATTTGGCGAAAGACCGGGGGAATACTTTGGGTGTTCCGTTAATATCCCAATAGGATAGATCGAACAGCATACGGCATTCCAGATTGTAGAGTAACGACCCCATCCGCCGGAACGCGCTGTCGCGGATTTTCCGGTTAGCTTTGATCACCACTCCCGGATTGGTAATGGCATACAGTATCAACAATATCAAATCCTGGGGATGCGTGCGCGCCGAATTGGAATAGCAGATCAAGTCCCCTTTCGCTTCCTTTAGCCCCATCTTAACGCCCAAACCCCACCCGCCTTTGACGCTGTGGAAAGTTTTGACCGTTGGGATTTCCGCGGCGATTTCCCGGCATACTTCCAGTGATTTGTCGCGGCTGCCGTTCACCGTAAGCAATATCTCATACGGTATGGGTACGCGTTTCAAAGCGGCTTCATATTCCCGGACAATTTCCCGGATATGATCGGCTTGATTGTAAACCGGGAGGATAATGGAAAGCGATTGGTACATTATAAGTTTGCAAGTTGGCAAGTTTACAAGTTGCAAGCGCCAAGTGTCAAATTATGGATTTAAAAATGCTTCTTCAATTCATCCAAAGCCGTTTCCAGCAGCTTTTCCGCCGACAGACCATAATGCTTCAGCATAAATTGATGACTGCCGGTAATGCCGTCGACCTGATTTTTTATCCCGCAGCGCACCAGTCTGCAGTCGAAATTGTTTTCGGCTATGATTTCCGCAGTCCAAGAGCCCAAACCGCCATTGATATAATGTTCTTCGATAGTCAATACTAATTTGAAATCAGGCAGAGCTTTCTTCAAATCTTCGGCGGGAGCGGGATTGAAAGCGCTGACGATAAATAGCGACGGTGAATAGCCTTTTTGCGTCGACGCTTCCGCAAGTTTGACTACTTCGGAAGCGATACTGCCCATCGTAACCAAAAGCGCATCTTTACCCTGCCCTAGGATTTGCCCGCCGTCCAGGGTAAAGCGGCCGGAAAGTCCGGGAATGACGGTCTTTTCATCTTTGCCCAGCCGGTAATAGACCGGCCCCGGCAAATCATAGGTGGCTTGCAATGCGGTTTTAGTCTGCTGGAAATCGGCGGGGACGACTACCGTCATCCCCGGCTGAATGCGCATCAATCCCACATCTTCGATGCCGTAATGAGTTGGCCCGTTGTAACCGTATTCCATCCCCCCGCCCACTCCGACAATCCTCACGGGAAAACGGTGCATCACCGGGCCGTTGCGGATAAATTCATAAGGCCTCAGCGCAGCGAAAGTAACAATGGAATAGACAAAGGGGATGAATCCCGCTTCCGCCAATCCGGTGGCGACCCCCAGCATATTTTGTTCCGCCACTCCCACATTGAAAAACCGGTCAGGAAATTTGGCGGCGAATTCATCCACCACCAGGTAGCCCAAATCACCGGTCAGCAGAACAATACGGTCGTCTTTTTCCGCCAATTCGACTAAAGTCTTGAGAAAGGTAGTCCTCATTGCCCGCCCCCGGTTTCCCGCAATGCAATTTGATATTCTTCCTCCGACATCGGCCAGTAATGCCATTTGATCTGGTTCTGCATAAAGGAAACGCCTTTGCCGAAGATAGTGTGCGCAATCAGGATATGCGGTTTACCGTTGACAGTGTCGAATCCGTTAATTGTACGAGTCATTTCCGCAATATTATGTCCGTCGCTTTCCGTTGTTCCCCATCCAAAAGCGGAAAATTTGTCTGTCAAGGGATCCAAATCGATGACATTTTTAGTGTAGTTCAAAGCCTGCTGATTGTTCTTATCCAGGATGACGATGAGATTGGACATTTTATGCTGACCGGCGAACATCACCGCTTCCCAAAAAGAGCCCTCATCAAGTTCCGCATCGCTTACCAAAACGAAAATTCGCCGGGGGCTTTTCTGCATCCGCGCCGCTAAAGCCGCGCCTAAACCCATAGTCAAGCCGAATCCCAGAGAGCCGGTGGAAAAATCAATATAGGCCAAATCGCGTTCCGGATGCACTCCCAGCAGGCTGTTATCCGTGCAGTAAGAATTCAATTGATCTGCGGTCAGCCATCCCCGCAAGCTCAAAGCGGCGTAAAGCGCTAAAGCCGCATGCCCTTTGGATAGAATAAAACGGTCGCGTTCTGGGTGCCGGTCTCCCGGAATGCGTAGAATCCCGGAGTATAGAGCGGCGATGATATCGGCGATGCTGAGCGAAGAACCGATATGGCCGACATTCGCCCGCTTTGACTGTTCAAGGATGATACGGCGGATTTTATCTGGGGAGATTATAGGCATTTTTTTGTGCGTTAGCAAGTTGATAATTTACAAGTTAGCAAGTTTACAAGTTGGCAAGTTGCGTAGGGGCGAACGGCCGTTCGCCCCTACAAAGGTTTTTTGCGTTTATTGTAGATGAATGAAATTATACTGGTTTTACTGTTACCGGCGTGTTATAAATCAAGAAATTTTGTTAATGTACAAAATAATCCGATAATTTGCAATAATAGGGAATTTTATTGTGAATTCCCCTGCCGGAATGAAAGGACGAGGAACAAAAGTGTCCGGGGGGATGAATGACACCACAAACCGGCGCAAGGCAAAAAAATGGGCGGGTTGTAAACCCGCCCCTACATTCGGCATTGATTTTTTCGTATTCCGTTTTCTATGTTGTATTCGCTTTTGCTTTTAACTTACCAACTTGTAAACTTGCCAGCTTCATATCACAGCCTCACGCCAAAATCCACAAACACCCGTTCCGCATCGTAATCATCGCCCCGGTAGATTTCCAGACTCAATGAAGAATAAAAACTGCGGGTGAAAAAGGCATTGGCGTTGAACTTCATCCAATCGGACACGGCGTCGATGTTATAAACTTGATAATGTAAATTATTCCTTCCGACACTGACGCCCAAATTCACATTGCGTAAGACATTATGGGAAAGCATCAGGGAATACTGCGTTCCCTGGGAATACGGATTGTCGAAAGCGGAATAATTCAATCCGGCAAAAATCTGGCGGTTGAATAAGTTCGCCTGATTTAAAAAGGCGGAATAGAAGCGGGAATCGGTTTGGCCGTCTTGAGTGCGCAGGCTGGACAGCAGTCCGGCGCGGAAGCCCAAAGGCAGCAGCACATTGCCTCCCAAACGGAACCCCTGCCGTAAAGCATCGTCGAAAAGACTGTCCGGCGTGGAACGGTTGTAATAAGTGTGTTCGTTGATGCGATTGTCATAACCGGCGGACAAAGTAAAGATGCGGCTGATACGATACTGCAAATTCAAAATCAGATTGGAAAGTTCCAAAGTGGAGCCGGCGGCTTGTTTCCGCCAATCGCGGTTGAAGCCGATTTCCGAACTTTGATAGAGGAAGATTTTACTGCGGTAGGTGTAAGAAACCTGCTGGTAGAGAAATTCCCGGTCGATAATCCCGTTCACATAGCTTCCCGCAGCGGCGCCGGTCAAAGAAAGCTGTGAAGTCAGAATATCCCCGGATTTATATGAAGTGTAAATCCCCGCTTTGGTCGATTCGGGGCGGATTTGGGAATTGCGGTAATCCGGTTCCATCCCGGCGAAAAATCCTGAAGTCACCCGGTCATTTAAGCGGTAATCGGCGATAGCGCCGTCGATTAGTCCCATTCCGGCGATTTGATTGGACTGCACCCGGCCGAGTTGATAGCTTAAATTCGTTTCCGGACGGTAATAATTCAGCGAAACTTCGTAAATCCGGTTATTCCATTCCGCAGAAGGCGAAGATTGCGTGCCATCTGTCAGCAAACGCCGCGCCCGCAGATTCACCGCTACATCATAGCCCGGTGCTAACACATCGGCGAATCTGACATTGACCAGCAGTGAAGGCTCTTGAAACGAAGTGTTTTCGCTGCTGCGGCTGAGTTCGCCGTAATATTGCAGGCCGATTTTACCGGAAACTCGGGCCGATTTTTTAGAGGGAGCGGATACGGGGGACGGAACCGGAGCAGCTGCCGGAGTTGCCGGCGCGGAGACTGCAGATTCAATTTCATTTTCTGACTGGTCAGTAACAAATACCACGACTTTATCGCCGACCTGGGGAGTTTTTTCCTGCCAGACAATATTGCAGGAAGCGGAATTTTCCGCCACAAAGGCTACTATCAGCCGGGCGGTGACTTGGTCTTTGGAAATGACCTGAGCCGTATCGCCGGATTGGATACCGGCGGCGCTGCCCGCATCGGCATAGACGGAAGAGCCGCTGATGTATTTGACAACGGTGGAAATTTCCCCCGCGTTTACCGTCTGAGAAAAAATCCCCGTCCAGAGAAAAATGTATGAACTTATTAAAGATTTACGCATCGACATTGTTGGTAATACCTGATTTGGATTTTGCACGGAATAGAAAGTTTCTTTTAATCGAAACGCTTTTTCATTAAAATTTCGACTTAAATCAGCGTTTGATTTTATTTTGGCAAAATCCATACCAGAAAACAAGTCCGCAAGTTGGCAAGTCGAAAGTCGAAAGAAAACACGGTAGTTTCAGGCGAGGGTGCCGGACACCACAAATACGGTATTTTTATTGCCCGGAAGGAGTTTGGGCTTTCTTCTTAGGTTTTTTGGTACTCTTAAAGAAATAATCGTCGGTGCCGCCGTCGGGATGGCAGGCTAAACAGGCGTTGCTTTGATAAACATAGCCCGGGATGCCTTGATGCTCTTCGTTCATTTCTCCTTGAGGATGGCAGGCGGTGGTACAGGTGAAAACTTGATAATTCGCCGGATTAGGATGGCAGTCCGAACATTGATCCCATTCGTTCCGGTGTTCCCCGGAATAAATGGGGAAATACTGCTGATCGTGATTGAAATTGGAATTCCAGTTGAAGGTGGTATGACAGAATTGACAGGATGTGGGGTAGCCGGCCGCCAAATGATTGGGATTAGTCGCAGTGTTGTAATCTCCCTGATGGCAGAAGAAACAAGTAGTGGGCGTACCGGTAAATTGCCCGCCGACATGGCAGTCATAGCAGTCGGCGGTGATATGCGCTCCGGTCAGCGGGAAGGAAGTGCCGCTGTGGTCGAAAGTCGCCGGAGTCCAGCCGGTGGTGGTGTGACACTCGGTGCAAACCTGATTATACTGCCCGGCGACATGATTGGGATCCGCTGCCGAGGTATAGTCGTCTTCGTGGCAGGACCAGCAATCCGTCGGCGTTCCGGCGTACACTCCGTTAATATGGCACAATACACAGGCGGTGGTGATATGCGCGCCGGTTAAAGGAAATCCGGAAGTGTTATGGTCGAAAGTAACCGGTGTCCACCCCGCGGTGGTATGGCATACCAGACAATCTTGCGGGAATTGATTAGTCACATGATTGGGATCCGCTGCCGAAGTATAGTCGTCTTCGTGGCAGGACCAGCAATCCGTCGGCGTCCCGGCGTAAACTCCATTGATATGACATAAATCGCAGGCGGTGGTAGTATGAGCGCCGGTCAAAGGAAATCCGGAAGTGTTATGGTCGAAAGTAACCGGTGTCCACCCCGCTGTGGTATGGCATACCAGACAGTCTTGCGGGAATTGATTGGTCACATGATTGGGATCGGATACGGAGGTATAATCGTCCTCGTGGCAGGACCAGCAATCGGTCGGCGTCCCGGCGTAAACTCCATCGATATGACATAAATCGCAGGCGGTATTGTTATGCGCTCCGGTTAGAGGAAATGCGGTTTGATTGTGATCGAAAGTGACCGGGGTCCAGCCCGCAGTGGTATGACACATCATACAATCCTGCGGGAACTGATTCGCCAAGTGATTGGGATCGGAAACGGAATTATAATCGTCTTCGTGACAGGACCAGCAGTCTGTCGGCGTCCCGGCGAAAACTCCGTTAATATGACATAATTCGCAGGAAGTGGTCGTGTGCGCGCCGGTCAAGGGGAATCCGGTCTGGCTATGGCTAAAGGTGGAAGGAGTCCAGCCGGTAGTGGTATGACATTGCTGACAATCCTGACTGAACTGCCCCGCCAAGTGATTGGGATCGGAAACGGAATTATAATCGTCTTCGTGACAGGACCAGCAGTCTGTCGGCGTCCCGGCATATACGCCGTCGATATGACATAACTCGCAGGCGGTTGTGGTGTGCGCGCCGGTTAAAGGGAATCCGGTTTGATTGTGATCCAGAGTCGAAGGCGTCCAAGCGCTGGTGGTATGACAAATCAGACAATTTTGGGAAAATTGTCCGGCTATATGATTAGGATCGGAAACGGAATTGTAATCGCTTTGGTGGCAGGACCAGCAGTCCGATGGAGTCCCGGCGAATACTCCATTGATATGACAATCTTCACAAGAGGCCGAAGTATGCGCACCGGTCAGGGGGAATGATGTCAAACTATGGTTGAAGGTCGAAGGCGTCCAGCCGGTAGTGGTATGGCACTGCAGACAATCCTGGCTGAATTGCGCCGCCTGATGGTTCGGGTCTTCCGCCGCATTGTAATCGCTCTGATGGCAGGACCAGCAATCTGACGGAGTCCCGGCGAATACTCCATTGATATGACAATCTTCACAAGAGGCCGAAGTATGCGCTCCGGTCAGGGGGAAAGCTGTCGAGCTATGGTCGAAAGTCGAAGGCGTCCAGCCATTAGTGGTATGGCACTGCAGACAATCCTGGCTGAATTGCGCCGCCTGATGGTTCGGGTCTACCGCCGCATTATAATCGCTTTGGTGGCAGGACCAGCAATCGGTGGGAGTTCCAGCAAAGATTCCGTTGATATGACAGTCTTCACAAGAGGTCGAAGTATGCGCTCCGGTCAGGGGGAAAGCTGTCGAGCTATGGTCGAAAGTCGAAGGCGTCCAGCCGGTAGTGGTATGGCACTGCAGACAATCCTGACTGAATTGCGCCGCCTGATGGTTCGGGTCTACCGCCGCATTGTAATCGCTTTGATGACAAGACCAGCAATCTGACGGAGTTCCGGCGAAGACTCCATTAATATGACACAATCCGCAGGCGGTTGTCGTATGCGCGCCGGTCAAAGTGAATCCCGTTTGACTGTGGTCGAAAGTCGAAGGCGTCCAGCCGGTAGTGGTATGGCACTGCAGACAATCCTGACTGAATTGCGCCGCCTGATGGTTCGGGTCTTCCGCCGCATTGTAATCGCTTTGATGGCAGGACCAGCAATCTGACGGAGTTCCGGCGAAGACTCCGTTTATATGACAAAATTGACAGGAAACCGAGGTATGCGCCCCGCTCAGGGGGTAAGCGGTAAGATTGTGATTAAAAGTGGACGGAGTCCAGCCTCCGGTAGTATGACATTGCAGGCAATCGTGATTTAATTGAGCCGCCTGATGATTGGGATCGGTAACGGAATTATAATCGGATTGATGGCAGGAAAAACAATCCGTAGGGGTGCCGGTATAGATTTCGTTAATATGACAGAGATTGCAGGTCACCGGGATATGCGCGCCGGTCAAAGGAAATTCCGTCGCGTTATGGTCGAATGTGGAAGGCGTCCACACTTGCGTAGTATGGCAGTCAAGACAATTTTGACTGAACTGCCCGCTGATATGGTTGGGACTTTCCACCGAAGTAAAATCTTCCTGATGACAGGAATAGCAATCGGCGGGCGTTCCCGCGTAAACTCCGGTGGAATGACACAAATCGCAGGAAGCGGCGGTGTGCGCGCCGGTCAAGGGAAAAGCCGTCTGATTATGATTAAAGGTGGAAGGCGTCCAGGTCATCGTGGTATGACACATATTGCAGTCGGTGGGGAAGACATTGGAAGCGTGGTCGGGATCGGTAACGGCATCATAATCGGCTTGGTGGCAGGAAAAACACATGGAAGAAATGGTCTGAATGGGGGCGGTGTGACAATCGCCGCAATCGGAAACATTATGCCCGCCGGTCAAAGGGAAAGCCGCGGTATGAGTGAAACTTACCCCCTGCCATTGGAATTTCAGCTGGGAATGACAGGCTTCGCAGTCGGTATTAAAACCGACATTGATATGCGAAGGATTCTGCGCCGCCGTGTACATATCCAAATGACAGCCTTCGCAATTCAGCGGTAGGTTGATATATTGTCCCTTTTGGTGACATTCCTGGCAGGACAGCTGAGCATGCGCGCCGATAAGGGGGAAACGGGTGGAACTATGCTGTTGGCGGAACAGGGGATAATCGATCCAGCTGGTAGGATTATGACATTGCCGGCAGTCTCCGCCCAATTGATTGCGGTGGACATCCTGATGGCATTCCCGGCAATCGGTCTTTGCGCCGCGGAAGACTAATTTTTTGTGACAGGAACGGCAGTTTACCGAAGCGTGCCGGCCTTCCAGCGGGTAAGCTGTCTGATTATGATTGAACGCCGGATTGGGTAAAAGCTTGCCCCAGCTTTCCGCGCCGTGACAGCTTTCGCAGGAAATATTCAGCGCGCCGTGAGGATTTTTCACCTGCGCCTGCGCCGCCGAATTAATCAGCGTTAAGCTGAGAATAAAGATGAGAACAAATGAAAGTCTCGATGGTCTCATCGATTCCCCCGGTCTTCTACTTCGTTGAGGATTGATTTGGTGTCAGGTGAGGACACCTGACACTACCCTTTTATTAGTGTTCAAGTGTTCAAGTGTTCAAGTAAAAAGCTCAAATTCTAAACAGATGTGCTTGCTTATCTCTAAATCCCAAATCCCGCTTTTTCGACTTTCGACTTTCGACTTACGACTTTAATACTTATCATGACAATCCGGGCAGGATTTCCCCAATGGTTTATATTTCACATAAGTCTTGCCTTCGCTATCCTGCACGGTGATATGACATTTCCAACAATCCAATTTGGCGTGCGCTCCGGTCAAGAGGAATTTGGCGTCGCGGTTATGGTCGAAAATCAGGATTTTCCAGCTTTCTTCGCTATGGCATTTGCCGCATTTGGTGATTTTAGCGCCGAAGACCATATCGTCGAATTGCCCGCGGTGAAAATCGGAATGACAGCCGCTGCATTCCGCAGTCAATCCGGTCAAAGTTACTTTATTATCGGGATAATGACATTTCCGGCAGGTCACCTGTCGATGTTTCCCCTGTAGTTTGAAGCGGGAAAGATTATGTTCGAAAGTTACTTTATGCCAGGTATCGACCGAGTGGCAATCCTGACATCCCGCTTGGGTCATCCATTTATCCGCCTGTTTATTATGGACATCTTTATGACAGCCGGAACAGCTTTTATCGGAAAAGGCAAAGACTTGGGACTTTTCACCCGAGGCGGAAACGGTTTTTTTATGGCACAAGTCGCAGGGGATGGCCAAATGCGCCCCGGTCAGGGGGTAAACGCTTTTCTGATGTTCTTCCAGCGTATATTTCGCGGGGATGAAACCGTCCACCGTATGGCAGGCGGCGCAGTCGCCTTTATCCGCCCGCGCCGCGAATTGCCCGCGGTGAGTATCGGTATGACAATCACTGCAGTTAGCGAATTTCAGCGGTTCGGTCATTTTGCCGGATTTATGGCATTTACGGCATTCCACTGTTTGATGTTTCCCCTGCAAAATGTAATCCGTGCGGGAATGATCGAATTTTTCCTGCGTAGTTTTGAATCCCGTAGCATTATGACACTGTTTGCAGTCAAGACCTAATTTCCCCCAATGGGCATCCTGGTGGCAGGGAACGCAGTTTTGGTATTGCAGACCGGTATAAGTAGTAAATACACTCGGCGTACGGCCGCCGTCGATTTTATCCTGCGGCGCAGCTTCGGTTTCCGCGATGGAAGGGTGGCACTTTTGGCAGGGCAGGCCGGCGTGTTTGCCGGTCAATTTGTACTTCGACTGATTATGCTCGAAACCCGGCGCCGGGGCCCACTGTGAATGATCGTGGCATTTAACGCAATTGGCGGACAAAGTTCCCCGGTGTTCATCGATATGGCAGGCGGTACATTCCGTACGCAGCCCTAAAAAAGTGCGGATTTTGCTGGTATTCTGCGCCGTTTTCAATTCCGGTGACAGGAATTTCTCCTGATGGCAATCCCGGCAGCGCGCTTTGGCGTGTTTCCCTTCCAATAACCAGCCGGTCTGCCGGTGGTCGAATTTCTCCGTCCCTTCTTTCCAGAAAATCAAATCGAAATCGCGTCCGTGATGTTCCGAATGGCAATCGAGGCATTTTTGCGAACGAACCGCCGGCGCAGAATGATAGCCTTTATTCGCCTGAATCCTGCCGCTCAGTAATTTGTGGCATTTCAGGCATTTATCCGGGGTGGGTTCTTCGCCGATTTCATGGCAGGAGGTGCAGTTTTTCACTCCTTCCAATGTTTCGTGGAAACGCGAAAGCTTGCCCGGAGAAATTTGCGCTTGACAATAGTCGAACACTCCTGACCAGAGCAGGACCGGTAAAATCAACGCTAAATGCTTATTAATTAGGGTCGTTACTATTTTCACTTAAATATGATTTATTTACATATAAATTTGTTATGCCTAAACAAAGATAATAGCCGTGGTGTCAGACATCCTCGTCTGACACCAGTTTAAGCAAAATTAGGTATGGTGTCAGCTGCAGACACCTGACACCACAGTATTTTCGAAATTATCGACAATCTTTTATCGATGTGGTATGGCTGAGCGCCTAATGCCTGATGCCTCCTAATATCACGCTTCCCCGAATTTCCGCGCAAATTCTATTCCCATTTTTTTCAGGAAGTCCGTAGGCAATTCGCCGCCGATGAAAATGAAAACAAAATCGTTAGCTATTTGAAATTCTCTTTCATTTTGCTTGAGAATGACTTGGTCCTTTTCGATTTTGACCGGATCCGTATTGAAGAGAGCGGTAATTCTGCCTTCGGCCAGGGCTTTTTCTATCCTGCCGGTATTGTTTTCTTTCAAGCGGAAGAAATTTTCCCGGCGGTAGACTATATGTACTACATTTCCCGGCTGTTCGGCAAGCGCTAAGGCCGCTTCCACCGCGCTGTCACCTCCGCCCGCCACCAGGATGCGGGAATTAGTAAAATGTTCCGGTTCCAGCAGACTAAAGAAGACTTTATCGCTTTGTTCGCCGGGAATGTTGAATTTGCGGGGGCTGCCCCGCCGGCCGATAGCTAACAATATCCGCCGGGCGGAATATTCCCCCTGCGAACTTTCGATAAGGAAAAAGCTGTCATTTTTTCGCACATTTTCCACTTTCACGCCGGCGCGGACAACAATGCCTTCCTGTTCCAGAGCAGAGCGGAAAAGCTGCAGTAATTCTTCTTTCTCTATCTCCCGTTGTTTAAGTTTGCCGTAAAGCGGAAAATCCACCGGCTGGGTCATCACCAGTTTCTTGCGGGGATATGACAACACGGTTCCGCCGAAATCCTGCTGGTCCAGCGTGATGAAGGACAACTTTTCTTTTTTCGCTTGCAGTGACGCCGCAATCCCCGCGGGCCCGGCGCCGATGATGGCCAAATCGTAAATATCCGAAGCGGTTTTCCGCTCCAGACTTTTAGCGATATGCTCCACCGCTTGCCGCCCCTGCGTCACCGCATTGCGGATGAGCCCCATCCCGCCCAATTCCCCGGCGATATAGATGCCCGGCACATTAGTCTCGAAATTGCCTTTGATGAAAGGCAAATCCACCCCCCGTTTTTCCGAACCGAAGACCAGAGAGATGGCTCCCACCGGACAAGCCGCTTGACATTCGCCGTGCCCGATACAATTCGAAGGTTTCAGAAGCGCGGCTTTGTTGTCGATTAATCCGAGAATATCTCCTTCCGGGCAGGCGAGCACGCAGGCGCCGGCTCCGATGCACAATTTAGGGTCGATCACCGGATGCAGGGAAGCCGGTTCGCCCATTCCCCGTTCGAGGGATTTGTTCAGTGTGGTGCGCGCCCGTTTTTCCTTCCGCAGCGCCAAATAAATATATAAGCCGGGGATAAGGACCGTGATGAGTCCGATGACGATATAGATTAGTTTTTCCAGCATAGAAGCAGGCATCAAGCATTGGGCATTAGTAAAAGCAGCAACACTATTTCATATCAGACTTTCGACTTTCGACTTGTAGACTTGATGACTTGCAGACTATCAAAAAATCCACTTATAGCCAAACAGAACAGTAACTACCACATGCACCAGCATAATAATCAGCATTACGGCAGCGAAGGGGCGGTGGATGATATGCCAATGATGCAGAAGTTTCATTGCGGTCTGCAAATAGGCGGTTTTGCGGCGGAAATCGGCTTGTTCTTTGACCGTTGCCAAAATCGCTTTCAACTGACCGCCGGTAAAGCCTCCGGCGGCCTGCAATTCCGCTTTTACCGAGCGGAGTTTTGCCGGCAGAGTCAAATCTGCGGTCAGCGGATAAATCAGCGCCGCCATTCCGCCTTTTTCCATTATAGTTTGGCTTGGTGTAATGCTGTCAATTTTGCGCAGAATCTCTTCCGGCAGGGCGAATGTAATCAGTAAAGTATCCCGGAATTTTTTCTCCAGCGCCGATAGTTCCGCCGCCGACAAGGCTAATCCGGATTGCGCGCGGGGGATTTGCAGGTAGATATAGCGTCCCAAGACTCCGCTGAGCGCCACTGCCGCCATCGACCAAAACGACACCGCCACGATGCCGCCGAACTTGAAGGAAGTATGGAATGTCACCAGCAGGGGGCCGGTTATCCCCATCCATATGTGATAATTCAGCCACCAGCGGATATCGCCGGCTTTGCGTAAAAATTTCGCCCTTTTCCGCAAAGAATAGAGCAATAAAATCAGCATCAAGGCTGAACCCACTACCCCCAGACCGTGTCCGATAATTCCTCCCGGTTTCCAGCTGTGATGCTGTTCCATCCGCGGACGGTCTTTCAAATCCGCGGAATAATAATCGATCCCGCGCCAGACCAAATATGAAATCGAAACTATGGTGGCGCAGTATAATAATATTAATAAAAGTCTATTGAAGGAAAACTTCATAAATGATGGTGAATAACTCATTAGTTCTTTGAAGTAATGCAAATAAACTGGTCATGCTGAACTTGTTTCAGCATCCAGTGTCTTTATAAACTTGAAAAAGCAAAGGCGCTGGATTCCGAAACAATACCGGATCAAGTCCGGCACAATGTTCGAAATGACCTATGGCCTGTGGTGCCGACTCACCGTAGTCGACACCACACATTAGGGATTTGGGCAACAAACCCTAAAATTTTTCTCGCATGTTTGCGTAGGGATTCAATATATTGAATCCCTATATCGACGGAAAGCAATAATTAAAACTGTTATAAAAAGGACAATAAAAACAAAAAGCGCCGGTGCATAGAACCCGGCGCTCTCTTTTTAAACTTAAATATTTTTACTTCGGAGTCCGCCGCTCCGGATATCAGCTATTCCGTCAGATAATAGATGTAAGTCAGCCACTTGGCGCTGTCCGGTTCCGTCATCGGGTCAGTCATATATTCTTCGATGATGGGAAGCTTATGGGTTAAATTGTTGCTTTTTAGATAATAATCCAGAGCTTGATAGGCCGCCATCGATTGCGAATAAGGCCCGATATATTCCACCATCGCAGCTTTACCGGCGGGAACCTCGATCATTTTAATTTCATCGTTAGTGATAGCGCCTTTGATGGGGAAAGCCGCTGCCATATCGGCGGTCATCGCGGTTTCATCCCAGGAGTAATATAAACCTGCGGGAGCGCCCATTACTTTACATTTCCGATTGGCTTTAACCGCCTGACCGATTTTGTCGAAAGACTGCATAAAGAAATTATGGATCTCGGCGAAAGCGACAGTCTGCTGAATTCCCGCAAAACTTTTCGCGGGGTAATCGACAATCTGAACCTGGTATTTGGCCATCATTTCCGCTTCTTTTTCGCACAGATCTTTCAATATCTGTAAACCGCGTTCGAAATCTTTGCCCAGCATCTTGTCCATATTCATAAACAAAGTCATAACATTCCAGGGGAAGGGGCTTTTTCCGGTGAACCCCCAAGCGACTTTGACGCCGCCTTCTTCCAAAGTCAAACGAGTATAACCGTCGGCTTCGCTGGCCATCGGTTCGATAAACTTGAGGTGATAAGTCGTCTCTTCGCCTTCCTTGATACCGGTATTGATCATTTCACCGATGCCGGATTTTTTCAGATCGCCGGTCCATTTGTAAACCGCGCCCACTTCACCGTCTTTGCCTTCAATAGAGGTGGTCATAGCCGGGTCGAGTTCTTTCCAGGGCGACCATTTGTTTTGGTTCTTGAAATATTTAACTTGATCAAAAACTAGCGCCTGCGGCGCATTGATAAGGATAGTCCGCTCGACTAAATATTCTTTGGGCGCGACTAATCCCAGAATTACGATCAGGACTATTATTACCAGAAGAATAATCCCGATGATTTTTAAAGCCTTCATTAGTTTGGTCCCTTAATTTGTTGATTTATTTTGCTTATATCAAGCGTTTATTAGACTTAAGCCTTGTAAAAAGAATGTCGTATTAATGTACGGATTTAAAATTAAGATGCAAGATTTTAGGGGAGAAATTTAGGCGGGGGAGGATACTTATCCTGAAAATAGCCGTCAGTAGTCAGTAGTCAGCAGTCCGTAAAAAGCAAAAGCAGAAGCAAACGATGTGCTGTCAGGCAATGGCGCCTGACAGCAAGAATAAAATTTTCATTCTAAATAGTGGGTGTTCGCGAATTTGACCGCCTATAGCAATACTCTTTTAACCTGCTAAGTATTTTATGGCGATAAATAATGTTAAAATCTTAACATATTTTTTGCATAATAAACTATTTTTTACTATTTTATAAGCGTAAAAATATTTATGGTTCACGGGGAGATAAACTGAACAAACAAACTAATTTTAACCGAGAGCGTCATTGAATTCTCGGTTTTTATTTTACAAAAGTATCAATGTCTTAGTATCACAAACAATTTGTTTTTCAAACCACAAAAATGGGGACCACGGTCGTGAAGAACTATCTCCTATTGATGCTGTCAGTAATGTTATGCAGTCTGCCTGCTGTAAGCAAAGACAAAGGCGATGGTGTCATCGAAGTTATCGACATCAACGCGCTGCCAACTAAGTATTCCGAGTTATTCCAAGATGTCAAAGCCAAATCACTCAAAGGTGAGAACGCATTTGTCCCTTGTTTTATTCAGCTTCAATTTGCCACCAGAGCCACTTTTAAAGCCAGATATGGCGGCAAGACAGATCCAAAAGTGCAAGTCACTGTCATAATGAAGGGAGTTGCGGATGCTGTAATGCAGGAAATTGCGGATAGCGCCGGAGCGTTTTATCGGGAAGCTTTAGTAACGGCCGGATACGAAGTGGTTCCAATAAGCGCTTTGGACGACAATAGTTCCTATCAAAAGATCAAAGAAAAATCCGATCCTCGCGGTGTGGAGGAAAAACTGGCTTTTGCGCCGCGCTATACCACTCATGCCAAAACTTTCACCTATAACGACGGTCCTATTTATAGTACCAAAGCCGCGTTAAGTATGTACGGTATGATGACCAAACTCAAAAAAGGCGCCATCATTCATAAATTTACCATAAATTTCGCTAATTTTTCGACCGATAAAGCCTATTCTTCCGCTTGGGGAGAAACTACCAAGTCGATCGAGATTGCCGCAATGCCGCAAATCTCGATCGGCGCGAACTCGCAATGGTTCAACGCTAAAAGCAACATAGGAGGTTTGAATAATCTGGCGGAATGGGGATTGAAAAGAGATTTTATTGTATCCACCGAACAGGTGGACAATAACACCTATGTTATGAATGTCGATCCGGCAGTTTTCAAAGATTGCTGCCTGCAAATCATCAAGAAAAATATTGAACTGAATGTCGCTTATTTTAGACAACTATCCAAAAAGGATTAGTTAGATAATTCAGGTCTTTTGAAATTTTAATAAGGGCGTTTAAATGAATGCCCTTTTTATTTGTGAATAAATGAACAAATAGAATATACCGGGAAATTGTTTAATCTTTTCTTAAAAACACTAGCCAAAGATATTTGAAATTTTTGGCTCTGGGCTTCAGGCTCAAGGCTTAAGATTTAAGTGAACAGACTAAAGTCTGTTCTCCTACCTATAGGAGGTCGGACTTTAGTCCGACACCTTATAAAATTCTGAATATATATTCATTAATAACATCAGCTTACTAAAATGTAAGAGATGCTCTCTTACACTGAAAAGGTAAGATACTACGCTTTTTCCGGGACTTAAGCCCGGAAAAGGAGGCTTCGCAACAGTGGTGTCAGACGCCCTCGTCTGAGACCGGATTTTTAGTAAAAGGATAAATTGCGTCAGGCGGGGGCGCCTGACGCCACATCGCAGATCGAATTATCGACAATTTTTTGTCGATGTGAATTGTCTAAGCGCCTAAAGCTTTAATATCACTTCTAAACTGATTAAATTACACCTAATCGCCTTAATTGACGGTGAATGCTTTTAAACCTGTTCCCCCGCTTTTTCCAACACCGGCGTTTTCACTGCACTGCGGTTAAATCCGTAGCGCATAGAAAACTTGAAATCCACATGTTTGCAGGCGGTGCAGTCCAGGCATTTGATACATTCCGGGGAATCCGCTTCCCGCGTCACTTCCAAATCCATCGGGCACAGGCTGGGACAGGATTCGCATTCCGGGCATTTATGAGATACTTCCAGCTTCAATAAGCTGATTTTATTGAACCAGGAAAAAATCAATCCCATCGGACACATCACCCGGCAGAATGGCCTTTTAGCTGCAACAAACCAGACTAAGAAGAACACTAAAATCGCAATTTTAATCCAGAACCATAAGCCGAAACTTCCCGGTTCGATCACCGGTTCCTGATAAACCGGGTGAATGGGATTCCACACCGACCAAGGCACGGCGCCGATGAGCGCGCCGTAGGGGCAAATTTTGCTGAACCAATGAACATTGGTAAAATAAGGCAGGGCAATGGAAAAAACTATTAAGAACACCCATTTCAAATGCCGCATCCATTTGGGGATTTTAAATTTGCGGCTTTTAATCTTATACATCATCTCTTGAATCCAGCCGAAAGGGCAAAACCACCCGCATGCCGCCCGCCCGAAAATCAGCCCAATCGCCATCCAATAGCCCATCAGCATAAACGGAATCTGATGGATCGCCGCCTGCTGCTGCAATATCCCGATGGGGCAGGACATCAGCGCTTGGGGGCAGGCGTGGCAATTCATTCCCGGGATGCAGACCGATTTTAGAGGCCCGGTATAAATTTCCTTCGTCGACCAGACTTTAATCCAGGCATTGGTAAAAACCAGGCCTAAACTGACCTGCATCGCCCGGCGCCATTTTTTATATCTGGAAACGGTGCGGAATACCACCGGTTTTTTCGTCTTCAGTTCCGCCAATTATTGCTGACCTTGGGATATTTCTTCGGTATTTTTGTAGGGCTTGATTAATCAAGCCTCTACGATATAATTTCGCTGTCAGGCGAGGGCGCTTGATAACACCGAGATCCGTCATCCCCGCGAAAGCGGGAATCTCTAAATATTTAATTAACAAAAAGCTGGATTCCGGCTTTCGCCGGAATGACAAGTCCTGGATGTATTCAGGCAACTCTTCGCTGCTTTGTCCTTACAATCTTGTGTTTTTCACTTGCTCACTTGAACACTTGAACACTTCTTTCGACTTGCAGACTATCATGGAATCATCCGATTCCGATGCACTCCAGTCAAAGCGAAGACGCTTCCAGACGCGCATTCGCCCAATCGCCTTGCACCGTGCCCAAATAAAGCAGCGCTGCGGCTAAAACGAACAGGGACCAATATATGATGGTTCTTTTCATTTCCAATCGCTTTTTATCTGGCCAACTTGCTAACTTATTTAACAATCTCTTTCACCAGCGGCGCGGTTTTATCATGCAAATCCTGATAATTCAAGTACATCTTGGATTCACGGACTTTGCCGTCTTTGTCGATTATAACTAAAAGCGGGAGTTTTTTCACTTCATAGTCTTTGGTGATGCCGCTGCCGCGGCCGGATAAAACCTGATAGGTTTGTTCGTATTTTTCCAATTCGGCCAAAGCTCGTTCCGGGGGATTGAGCACATTGACGGCCATAACTTTGAGCAAAGGTCCATATTGCGCTTTGATTTTGTCCAGATTAGCGGGGAATAATTCTTTCAATAGCTCAGCTTCCAGCTTTTTCATATGCGGAATCTCCGCACGGCATTCCCGTCACTGGCATTTCATCAACTGCAAAACAACCACCTGCCCCTTGAACGAGGACAGCGAAACCGCTTTCCCGCTTCTGATATCCGGCAGGGAAAAATCCGGGGCAGGCCCGCCGATAATTACTTTAGCAAGAACGGGGGAGGCGCAAAGCAGTAACAAGAGAAGGGTGAAATATTTTTTCATCAGTAAGTCGTAGTTAGTTTAGTTTGGATAATGTCAGGCGAAGGCGCCTGATATCACATTAAATGACAAGTTTGGAACATTGTGTGGTGTCAGGTGTCCTCACCTGACACCAATTCGTTTCATTATCAATAGCGGTGTCAGACGAGGGCGTCTGACACCACAACTGCAAACATTCGGCATTCCCACGCTGGAGTGTGGGAACGAGGAAAACCAGCTCCAAGTGAAAATCACAGAAACTATGGCAGCAGATTCTCAATCTGCTCGATAATAATATCGATCATCACCGGATCGCGGTTGTCGTTCATCCGATAGACAATTTTACCGGCTTGATCGATGATCACCCAGCTGGAAGATTGGGTAAAAGTATAATCGCTGATGAAATCCGGCGCATTATAGCAGGTATTGAAGCTGATAGCTTGAAAACCATTGATCGGCGTCGAACCCGACCATAAGTTTTCCAGAAAAATCGGAGAAGTTTGATTGTCCGCTACGCCGATACATTCCACCAATGAATCGGGGTACACTTGATGAATTTCAGTTTCGATGTCGGGAATCTCCCGGCCTATACATTCGCCTCAAGTAGAGCCGTAGAAAAATAGCAGCACTACTTGACCCGCATAATCCGACAGCGATATCGAGTCCAAATGCACGATTTGCTGGTTCAAAGTATCGTAATGTAACGCCGGAGCGGAGAAATCGGGGGCAAAAGCCGATAAAGTGGAACTGATGTCGACAGTTTCACCCGGCGCAATGTCGGTCATCAGGGAATTTTGCGCATCGTTCCACCGGATATGCACAAAATGCTGACCGGGAACGATGCCGCTGACGGTCAAAGGCACGGCGCCGCTATCCACCAAAGCGGAATCGTCCAGCGTAACCACCGCATAGGGGGCTAACACCTGAGTAATTTGCGGATTGCCACTGGTATCCACCCAAGTGGAATCGTAATAAGCCCAAACATCCAGCGCGCCGAATCCCACATCCGGCGGCGCGGAGGGCTTTTCCCCGCAGCTGCTCAGCAGTACCGCCGCTATAAAAAGTATGAAGAGGATTGTATTTTGTTTAAGCATAATCTTTCCGGTAATGAGCAGCAAGCGCCAATTACTAATTGTATTGACAAGTTAGGTTGTATTATTATTGAGGGGATTACTTCATCAGCCTTTCCAGACTGTCTAAAAACTCCCATAGCTGTCATTCCCGCGAAAGCGGGAATCTTTAGGTTCTTATTATAATGGTACTTACAATATTCATAATACCGTATGTGTCACGATTTTTCCTATTCTTAGACAGGCTGGTTCGGCTGATTCGCAATGACGCCTCGAACATACTATGACTTCAAATATCAGTATAACTAATGCCCAATACCTATTGCCTGATGCCTTTTTAAAATACTTGTTCCAGTGAAATCAGATAAGTATTCATCCGCACATTCTGATTAGTCGTATAATAACGGTATTTGACGCCGATAACCGTGTCGTTCCAAAAAGTGCGGGACAAGATGAGCGAATAAGCGTCGGAAGTGAATTTATCCCCGGATATGGCTTGCCGGAAATTAGATGCCGGATCATCGTTGTTCATCCGGTAATTCCGGTAGGACAAAGTCATTATGGTCGCCCAATCGAGATACTGCGATATTTCTATCCCCGGCCCGTTGGATACAGCGTTTTGATTGTCTACATGATAGCGGTAAAGCAGATGGATTGCGGTCTGCGTGGGCAGCCATTGCGACAGCCAGCCGGTGACGGTTTGGTATTCCAATCCCGCTTGATTGCCGATAGGATCGGTGTGAAAATAGCTGTATTTGACCTGAAAAGCAGCGGTATTGGACAGCGCCTGCCGCAGTTTCAGGTTCATCGACTGAGCATTAGTTTTACTGCCGGCGATTTCATTCATAAAAAAACTCACCGACGGTTCCACCCGCACAAATCCGGCGAAATCCCAATCACAGCCCGCATCGAACATCCACCCGGTCAAGTCGGCGGTTTCCGCCGAGGCAGAATACAGCTGATTCCCGGTCGCGGTGGAGTATTGCACTGTTCCATTGAGCAGCAGGTTATCTTTGACCTTATAATTGACGCGGGAATTGTAGAGATGTTCGGATTTATTCCATTGGCTGCGGGAACCGTCTTCCGCAGTAAAATAGTTTTTCCCCAGGAAACTGTAATGATACATCAATTGCAGTTCGATGTTAGAGCCGAAAGCTTGAGTGACTTTGGTCAGCCAGCGATGTTCCGGGAAGGAGGCTAATAAGGGATTGGGCTGAGAGAAAGGATGTTCGCCGAAAGCGTATTCGATAGCGGAGGGCCAGCTGTAATCCAGATAATCGGAATACTGATATTCGAATTTGACTTTGGTATAATAGTCGAAATTAGGCCCGATAGCATGAACCGGCGTGGCTTGCAGGAACATATCGGCGGTCTGCAGCAGAATAAAAACCGCCGCCAGCTGGAAAAATGGTATGTTATTTGGGGAAGGAGATAATCTGTTTCGCATTGTAGACTCGAAAAGGCAATTTGTTAGAGTAATAGCATCCGAACCGGAGCTTTTCGCCTTATCAAGTGGGGCAGCTGCCGCTGCCGCCCGCTACGCCGCCTTCTTCTACGCGGGCTAAATCGGAATTCTGATTGTCGTCCGCCATCATAATGGGGTCGGAAACCGGCTGATCCAATAGATAGACGCCGGACGAACAGCCGATGGTGGTTAGACAAGTAATTATCAAGCTTAAAAATATCAGAGCAGCGGAAATTTTCCGTCGGTTTTTCATTCTATCGACCTGCCGCGCCGAATGTCCTCGTCCGACGCTGGAGCAATTAAAAAGCTTGACTGGCGGCAGGTGAGGACACCTGACACCACATAAGGATTTCATTAAGATAATCAGTCATTAAAAATATACGCAAATTAAGCGATATTTTCAAGAAAGACGGTCAAATTTCCCCAAATATATTACCACCGGGGGGTGATGAGAAAGGATAAAGAGTGAAAAATGTTTTTTACCCTAAACCCTAAACCCTATCCCCTGCTTTTCTTGACATTTTCCTATAAATTGCTTAATATATACACCGTTGAAACCATTAGCGGCTGTGACGCAATGGTAGCGTATCAGCTTCCCAAGCTGGGTGTTGCGGGTTCGAGTCCCGTCAGCCGCTCCAAATTTGATTACAAGCGCCATCCTGCCTTTACCGCAGGATTTTTTTATCTTAACCGCAGGACTTAAGACTAGCCAAAAATATTTGAAATTTTCTTAGAGCTTCAGGCTCTGGGCTTTAGGCTCAAGGCTCAAGGAAAAGCAAAAACTCCCCGAAGGGGATTGTATGTGAATAGCCGTCCGAGCCGGACGGAACCGGCAAAAAACCGTCTCTTTCTTCCCCCCTTTTTAAAAGGGGGTGGGGGGGATTAACAACAAGCAACAACATAACACTTTTTATAACAAATACATAAGCAAATGTTAGAGATGCGCTCTTACACTTGCAATGTAAGATACTACGCCTCGTCCGGGACTAAAGCCCGGAAGAGGAGGCTGCGCAACTGATTAGAAAGACTCAGAAAAAACAAAAGCAAAAACTGGATTCCGGCTTTTCCCGCCCCGCCCCGCAGGGGCTACTGCGTAGCAGGGGTCACTGCGTGACAGGGACTTCTGCGCAGCGCTCGGAATGACGCCCTGCGGGTGTTTATTATGTGTCAGGCGAGGGCGCCTGACACCACAATTCCGGCCAAATTATCGACAATTTTTTGTCGATGTGAAAGAGCTAAGCGCCTAAAGCAATTGCTAAAAATCATAAATATTGACGAAAACAGCCCGCTGTACGGTGAATTAATAATCGGCGATAAACTGCTCTCGATCAATGGTCAAGTAGTCCGTGACCAATTGGATTATCATTTTCTATCGTCGGAAGAACATCTGAATTTGGAAATCGACCGGGACCGGGAAATTTATACTATCGAATTGGATAAAGATTACGATGAACCTTTGGGATTGACTTTCCCGGAAATGAAACCGAGTTTGTGCGGGAATAACTGTATTTTCTGTTTTGTCGATCAGTTCCCTCCCGGCGCGAGGCAGACTTTGCAGGTGAAAGATGAAGATTACCGGTTTTCCTTCCTGCACGGCAATTTTATTACGCTATCCAATTTGGGTAAAGCCGGGATAGAACGGATATTGAAATACCGGCTGTCGCCGCTGTATATTTCCGTGCATGCAATGAATCCGGCGGTGCGAAACCGACTATTGGGGAGGCAAAAAGATGATGGATTTCTGCAGAAGTTCCGGGCTTTGGCGGAAGGCGGAATAACTTTACATACGCAAATTGTCATCGTCCCCGGTTATAACGATGGGGAAATTTTATGTGACACCATAGAAAAATTAGCGGAGTTTTACCCCCAGACCGCTTCTATCGCTTTGATTCCGCTGGGATTGACCAAATTCCGGGAAAATTTGACGCCGCTGCGATTATTGACGCCGGAAGAATGCCGGGGAATTATCAAAACCGCAGATAAATACCGCCGGAAGTTCTCTGAAATATATGACGATCCTCTGGTTTATGGCGCCGATGAGCTTTTCCTCAAAGCCGGAATGCTTATTCCGCCGGCAAAATACTATAGAGATTTCCCGCAAATCGAAAACGGCGTGGGTTTAGCCCGCTGCTTCCTGCAGAAATTCAATCGGGAGAAGAGATACTTCCCTAAAAGTATTTCCCCGCAGCGGAAAATCCTGATGCCTTCGGGAACTTCCACCGCGCCGATTCTGCAGGAATTCATCGCTCCGGTTATGAATGAAATTGACGGATTAACGGCGGAAATTGTCCTGGTGGAGAACGACTTTTTCGGCGATACGGTGACGGTTTCCGGACTGCTGACCGGGCAAGACATTATAACCGCTTTAGCTGGAAAAACCGGCGATTGGGTTCTATTGCCGCCTGATTGTTTAAATTATGATAATTTATTCCTTGATGATGTAAGTTTGGAACAATTCCAAGATGAGTTGAGGATGAAGGTAATGAAGTTCGATTGGTCTTTCCGGGAAGTATTTGCTTTTCTGGGGAGGATATAGTTAATTTGGAAAAGCAAAGCTTCACCACGGAGACACAGAGAAAACAGAGCAGCGCAGAGAAAACAAAAACTATAGCGATTCACAACAGATAGAACGAGTCAAATAGATAAAAGCTAAAGCAAAAAACATTCACAGGCTATAAAGAGTAAAAATGTTTATGTAGGGACAGAACATCGTTCTGTCCATTTTTCAGCAGTCAGCAGCCGTAGTCAAACAGCTATTTTGACAGGATTAACAAGATTAACAAGATTAAAATTGCGATAGTGTCCGGATATAATTGTTAGGACGCGATTTGAAGTGGCGCAGGGTCCCTGCACCCTGCGCCAATTATCAATATATTATAGATTTGCTGCAGACTACAGGGAGTCTGCAGCACGCTTAATGTACTATTTGACAATTATATAATGACATCGCCAAAATTGCAGCCCCCACATTTATTATGGCTTTATCTCTGCATCCCTATGCAAGAGCTGGGGAATGAGTAGGGAAATAGTCATAATTGCCATAATAACCAGTGAATAATCACCGAACAGGCGCGGCCTTGCCCCTACAATATATATTTTCGTTTAATTCACAGTGAATTACTTTTATTTTCAGTTTAATAGCCTTAATCATCTGTGAATATTTTTTCTTTTGCTTTGAAAATAGTCGAAAGTCGAAAGGAAAAGCTGTGCTGTCAGGCGCCCTCGCCTGACAGCCGACCTTAGTCTGTGGTATCGACCCTCTGTGGTCGACACTATTTTCATGCTTCGG
>Ga0172375_10001677_pt1 | contig 35371 bp, 30 predicted proteins | sample LakKiv1m_FD_114537 | JGI IMG/M metagenome (GOLD analysis project Ga0172375, IMG submission 114537) | Freshwater microbial communities from Kabuno Bay, South-Kivu, Congo - kab_092012_11.1m | ecosystem: Environmental > Aquatic > Freshwater > Lake | place: Democratic Republic of the Congo... | reverse complement strand
TCTGTGGGTAGAAATACATCGTTCTGTGTCATCCCTTTTATTGTCTAGTATTTCTCGCAATGATTAAAAGTGACAATTAACACCTTTCATTAATGACTTTTAACATGGCCTGAGTAGTTACCTAAATTGTAAATAAAAGGAGGTGGTTCCAGAACATACTCGAACTGTGATGATTTCTGTCAACAAACATAACTTAGGAGAATGTAAATATGAAGAGAACATTACTAGTAGTAGGATTGATTTTGGGCCTGGCTCTGATCTTCGCAGCTTGCGCACCAAAAGCCGCACCGGTTGAACCAACCGCCGTTCCGGCTACCGAAGTTCCTCCAGCCCCCACCGAAGATCCGGCTGTAGCGATCGCCGCTGAATTTGCTGCCTCTGGCCATGCGGATGCAACTGGAGAAGCTTTCGTTCACTGGGACGCTGAAACTGAAATTCCAGTTGGCTGTGCCAAATGCCACAGTGAAGCAGGTTTTGTTGAGTACGCCGGGACCGGTGCAATTGCCGCTGGCATCCCCGTACCCGGTAAACCTTTCTCCTGCGCCACCTGCCACAACGATGCTGCCGATGCCCTGACCTCTGTCACCTTCCCCTCTGGCGCGGTGATCGAGAACCTTGGCCCCGAGGCTCGCTGCCTCACCTGCCATCAGGGTCGTGAGTCTAAGATCAGCGTAGATGCCAAAATCGCCAAATATGGCGAAAACCTGGATCCGGATGCAATTCCCGCTCCACTGGCTCCCGCAACTCCAGATGGCAAACCCGTAGCGCTCTCCTTCTCCAATGTCCACTACTTTGCTGCCGGTGGAACCCTTTATGGCAGCATGGTCAAGATGGGCTATGAATACGATGGCAAGGTCTATGATGTCAAGAGCAGCCATGTCGCCGGCTACGACACCTGCATTGGCTGCCATGACCAGCACTCGTTGGAAGTCAAGGTCGAAGAATGCGCGCACTGCCATGAAGGCGTTGCCGCTGTTGAAGACCTGCAGAACGTCCGTGAGCCATCCTCCTCCAAGGACTATGACGGCGATGGCGACAAAGAAGAAGGCGTTGCCAAGGAAATTGAAGGTCTGCAGGCAATCCTGCTGAGCTCCATCCAGAACTACGCTCTCGAAGTTTCTGGCGCTGAACTCAAGTATGACCCCGCTGCCTATCCTTACTTCATGGGCGCCGATGGCAAGTCTTACACAAGCTGGACTCCCCGCTTGCTGAAGGCTGCTTATAACTACCAGGTCTCCATCAAGGATCCAGGTGCGTTCGCTCATGGTGGCAAGTACATCATTGAACTGCTCTTCGACTCGATTGAAGATGTCAACTCCTCTGAAAAACTGACCACCAAGTTCGATGTCAGCACCCTCACCCGCGAGGATTCTGGTCACTTTACCGGTGCTACCGAAGCCTGGCGCCACTGGGATGCTGCGACGGAAACAAAACCGGCTTACGAAGTTGAAGCTGGCTGCGCTACCTGCCACAGTGCCTACGGCCTGCCCCAGGTAATCAAGGGTGAAGAAGTCACCGCTGCGATGGCTGGTAATGGCCTCATGTGCCAGACCTGCCACGACGTGACCGCATTCCCGGCTGTCTTCGCTCAGAAGGATGTGACTATTCCTTCCGGGAAGACCATCTCCTACGGTGATGGCGCCGCCTCCAACATCTGCATCAATTGCCACTCATCCCGAACCGGCAAAGTCACCATCGACAAGATGATCACTGACTTTGCAGTGACAGACCTGGATGCTGTTGTAGCTCCTGTCACCATCAATGATAAGGAAGTGAAGTTCAGCTTTAAGAACTCTCACTACCAGGGTGTTGCCGGGCAGTGGTTTGGTACCGACGCTCAGGTTGCCTATGAATACGAAGGCAAAACCTATGCCGGCACCAATACCCACCCCGCGGTGAACGGTAAACCAGGCTGCGTTGGCTGCCATGATGCCCACACGGGTGAACTGGAACTCGCCTCCTGCACCACCTGCCATGCCGGCGTGGATGATTTTGACGCCATCCGCATGTACCCCACCGATTGGAACGGAAACGGCGACACCACTGAAGGTGTCCGCAATGAATATACCCCCGTCCGCGATGCCCTGTATGCCGCCATCCAGGCTTACGCCAAGGATACCGTCGGAACAGCCATTGTCTACGACCGCGAAGCCTATCCGTACTGGTTCACCGACGCCAATGGTGATGGAAAACATGACGCTGACGAAAAAGCATACACCACCTGGACTGCCCGCCTGATGAAAGCTGCTTACAACTTCAACTGGCTGCGCAAGACCTCTGGTGGTTTCGCCCACAACTTCAAGTATGTCTTCCAGATCGCGTACGACTCAGCTGAAGACCTCGGCGCTGACGTGACCATGTTCACCCGCCCGTAATCTTCAAACTATTCAACAAACAAAATGCTGACCTTGCGGTCAGCATTTTGTGTTTATATGAATACTTATTACTTTCCCCGGGCTGAAATAAGGAAGAAAATCAATTCGCCCGTCCCCCTTAATCCGGTATAATTAATTTAGTTTTAATGTTAGAAATCTATCCACGGAGAATGATTATGACGGAACAAAAACGCAATCACCTCACAACCATCATCCTGGCTGTCAGCGGAATTTTATCTGCCGTGTTGATCACAACCGCATTTTTTCCTGTTTCATCTGCAGAGGCAACCGTAATTCCTGCAGCAGGGGTAGAGAGCCCGGCAGGTACCGCGGATGCACTGCCCGATTCAGCCTGCCTGGGTTGTCATGGTAAGGCTGGTATGCTGACCACTCTTCCTGATGGAGAAAAGCTCAGTATCAGCATCGATGGTGAGTTGTATAAAGAAACTGTTCACGGTAACTACGGCCTGGCCTGCACGGCTTGCCACGCATCCGTCACCACCTTCCCACACGCGGCGCTGACGGTTGAGACGCACAAAGAATTCAGTTTTGAAGCTACCGAATCTTGCCAGAAATGCCACGCGGATCAGTACAGCGCCGTGCAGGATAGCATCCACATGAAGGCACATAACGAAGGCAATGAAATGGCACCAGCCTGCACAGATTGCCATAATCCACACACCCAAACGCATCTGGTAGATGAGAATGGTAATACGCTAAAAGAAGCTCGGGTGAACATACCTGTTACCTGCTCAAGATGCCACGCTGAGATTACTGAAGAGTACAAGAATTCAGTCCATGGTTCCAGCCTGTTGGAAGAAGGCAACACTGACACGCCTACCTGTATCGATTGCCACAGTGTCCACAATGTCGCTGAGGTGGATAACGCCTTCCACTTGCGCTCGCCGCAGATCTGTTCGGAATGTCATTCCAATAAAGAATTGATGGATCAATACGGGCTCTCCTCTCAGGTAAATAACACCTATGTCGCAGATTTTCATGGAACCACTGTTACCATCTTTGAAAAGACTGCACCGGACCAGGTGACGAATACTCCGGTGTGCATTGATTGCCATGGCGTCCATAATATGACCCGTTCGGATGACCCCAATAATGGCCTGCATGTCAAGGCGAATCTCTTACGAACGTGCCAAAAATGTCACCCCGACGCCAATGAGAATTTCCCTGATTCGTGGATGAGCCATTATCAGGCTTCCCCGGTAACCGCACCTTTGGTCTATTACGTCAACCTTTTCTATAAAATCCTCATCCCTGTCGTAATTGGAGGAATGATCTTATATATCCTCTCTGACATCATTCGCCGCTTGATCGAAAAGCGCAAAGGAGCTTAACATGAGCGACAATCAGAAAACCTTCGTGCGCTTCCCTCTAGCCCAACGCATTGAGCATATCCTGCTTCTTGTTTCTTTCAGCACCCTGGGTATCACCGGCTTGATCCAAAAATTTATTCATGTAGATATCTCACTCTGGATCATTGAGCTGCTTGGCGGTGTCAGTGCCGTCCGCGTTATTCACCGTGTAGCAGCCACCATCTTCCTGCTGGAGATCATCTACCACTTTGTGGTCATGGGTTACAAACTCTATGTTCACAGAGTTGAAATGACGATGTTACCGGGAATCAAAGATGTCAAAGATGGCTTCCAGGCCATTGGTTACAATCTTGGCAAAGCCAAAGCCCGCCCAAAACTTGGACGTTTCACCTTTGACGAAAAAGTCGAGTACTGGGCTATGATGTGGGGTAATCTGGTCATGATCATCACCGGCTTCATGCTCTGGAATCCAATCAAGACGACCGACATCCTACCCGGCGTGTTTATCCCTGCCGCAAAAGCTGCTCACGGGGCAGAGGCTGTTCTTGCCGTTCTTGCCATCCTCATCTGGCACATGTACCACGTTCACCTGCGCCATTTTAATAAAAGTATTTTTACCGGAAAAATGACCCGGCACGAAATGCAAGAGGAACATGCTCTCGAATTGGAAAAAATAGAAGCTGGCATAGTAAAGAATACCCCATCAGAGAATATCCTGAAGAAACGCAGAATAATCTACTTTCCGCTGGCTGCCATCCTCTCGATCGTCGGCTTAGTCGGTGTATACCTTTTCGTCACAGTGGAAAAGACTGCCATTTCCACTGTGCCAGCTGCGGAAGATGTTCAGATTCTGGCCACGGCCCAACCCACCGTCACAACCGCCACGATACCCACAGAAAAACCGGGGGAACCGGTAGTTGTGGTCGCACCTGCTGTGGGTAATACCACCTGGGACTCCGGAATCGGCACCATACTATCCACAAAATGCGTCATGTGCCACGGAGCCTCCGGCGGTGTCAATTTAACCACATATGCCGACTTGTTGAGGGGTGGAGCCAAAGGACCAATCTTTACAGCTGGAGACCCCACCCATAGCCTGATAATACAATTGATGCAAAAAGGCGGTCACCCCGGCCAGCTGACACCGGAAGAATTGGATGCCCTGATTGCATGGATTACAGCTGGAGCACCTGAGAAATAGAACCTCTACCCAAAGGGAACCTCCTTCATAAGGAGGTTCCCTCTTTTTTTATTACAATTATTGTTTCCTAATTCGACTATAATAGGGCATTCGCTGTCTACTCAATTTATACCAGGTGAATTGATGAACAATAATTTTACAGGTAAGCATGTGTTTATCACTGGCGGGTCAAGCGGTATCGGTCTTTCACTGGCAAGCCATTTATCTGCCGGTGGCGCTCATGTCACCATCATGGCCAGACGCGAAGATCAATTGGCCACCGCCATCAAAGAGATCTCCGGTCTCCGCATCAATGACAAACAACGCTTTCTAGCTGTCCGCGGCGATGTGGCAGAGATGCAGTCTGTGATGAAAATACTCGCCGTATACGAAAAGGAACATGGAACTCCCGATATCCTGATCAACTCCGCTGGCATTTCATACCCCGGTGAATTCCAGAACCTCTCCCCTGAAATCCTGCGGGATCTGATGAATATCAATTACCTGGGAACTGCATTTGTGACCCGGGCTTTTATCAATGGTATGATCCTGCGCGGCAGCGGTCATATCGTCAATATCTCATCGATGGCTGGATTTATCGGAACATTTGGATATTCCGGTTACGGTGCTTCCAAGTATGCAGTCCGGGGATTCTCAGAAGTCCTGCGGGCAGAATTGAAACCTTTGGGTATACAGGTATCTATTGTTTACCCACCAGACACACAGACCCCTCAGCTGGATTTCGAAAAAGATCTGAAACCGGCTATCACTCAGGAACTGGCGGAAAATGCCGGTGTCATGACAGCTGATGCGGTCGCTGCTGAAATATTAAAAGGTATTCAAGCCAAAAAATACACAATCCTGCCAGGATTCAACAGTTGGTTCTATTACAAATTGACTGCACTGCTGGGAGACCTCACCTTCAAAGTAATGGATGGAGAGATCCGTAGTGCAATGAAACGCATTTCTAAAAAAGTTAAATAATCATTATTTCTTTTTTCATTATTAGGAGTGAAACATGGATATTTTAAAGAAGTGTTATGAATATCAGGATGTAAAGAATGCGAAAGCAGCAGGGATTTACCCGTATTTTATTCCTCTGACCGAGAATGAGGGGACTGAAGCTGTCTTTAAGGGACACCGCCTGATTATGTGCGGCTCTAACAATTATCTGGGGCTCACAACACACCCCAAAGTAAAAGAGGCAGCCATCGATGCGATCAAACGCTATGGTACCTCTTGCACCGGAAGCCGTTTCTTGAATGGCACCCTTGAACTGCATGAGCAATTAGAAAGAGAACTGGCTGAATGGGTCGGTAAAGAATCTACATTAATTTTCTCAACAGGCATGCAGGTGAACCTGGGTACTGTCTCGGCGCTCATTGGCAGAGGAGATGTCGTCGTTCTGGATAAAGATGACCACGCCAGTATCGTGGATGGCGCCCGTCTGGGTTATGGCAAGATCGAACGCTACATTCATAATGATATGGATCATCTGGAACGCACACTGCAATCCATCCCTGAAAGTGCCGGCACCCTGGTAGTTGTGGATGGTCTCTTCAGCATGGAAGGCGACCTGGCTCCCCTACCCGAAATGATCCAAGTGACCAAGAAATACGGCGCCTGCCTGATGGTGGATGATGCGCATGGTATGGGTGTAATGGGCGGCGGTCACGGTACTGCTGCTTATTTTGGCGTCACCAAAGATGTGGACCTGATCATGTCCACTTTTAGCAAATCATTCGCATCCCTGGGCGGTTTTATTGCCGGCGACAGCGATGTCGTCTCATACATCAAGCACCACGCGCGCTCAGTCATCTTTAGCGCCAGTATTCCGCCCGCGAACACCGCAGCTGCGTTGGCTTCTCTGCATGTCATGCGCGATGAACCCGATCTTCCTGCCCGTGTGCTGGCCAATGCCGATAAGATGCGCCAGGGATTCCGCGCATTGGGTTTCGATATTGGCAATTCAGTTACACCCGTGGTTCCGATCATAATTGGCGACAATGATCTGACTTTCTTGATGTGGAAGACGCTTTTTGACGAAGGTGTCTTTGTGAACCCGGTGATCTCCCCCGCGGTTGCCCCTGGACATCAGCTGCTGCGCACCAGCTACATGGCTTCTCACACCACTGCCCAGCTGGATCATGTGCTTGAGATCTTTGGTAAAGTCGGAAAGAAACTCGGCGTCATCTAGTGGATTTTGTAAAAACAATAGATCCCGTCATCCATTCCGAATGACGGGATTTTACTTTTGCCAATGGAGCCGCGGGTTATAGCACTTTGCTCAGGAAAGCTTTAGTGCGTTCTTCTTTTGGTTGATTGAATAAAACATCAGGAGCTGCTTCTTCCACGATCAGGCCGTTATCCATCAAAATAGCCCGGTTAGCGGCTGCGCGCGCAAAACCCATCTCATGGGAGACAACCACCATGGTCATACCCTCTTTTGCAAGGGTCATCATGACATCCAGTACTTCCTGAATCATTTCAGGATCCAGTGCACTGGTGGGTTCATCAAACAGCATGATCTTTGGATTCATCGCCAGAGCGCGGGCAATAGCTACGCGCTGCTGTTGTCCACCTGAAAGTTGCCCGGGGTAGGCATCCGCCTTTTCAGGGATGCCGACTTTTTTCAGTAATTCCATTCCCACACGGTCACTCTCAGTTTTATCTCTTCCACGCACTACCTTCTGCGCAAGTGTGATGTTTTGCAACACGGTAAGATGTGGAAATAGATTAAACTGCTGGAATACCATGCCGACCTCAGTGCGCACCTGGTTGATGTGCTGCGTGGAATCCAGCGGGATTCCATCCACAATGATGGAGCCCTCATCATATTCCTCTAACCGGTTGATGCAGCGTAGGAAAGTGGATTTCCCTGATCCGGAAGGACCAATGATCACAATGACTTCACCTTTTTGCACATCGAGTGAAACGCCCCGCAAAGCTTCAGTAGAACCGAAGAATTTCTTAATATTACGAATTTTTATAATAGGTTCCATAGTTTACCTCACAATGCGAGTTTTACGTTCCACCCAGGTAACGATCCGGGTAGCAAAGAGGGTCATCATCAGGTATACCAGTGCTACCAACGTCCAGCCTTCGATCGGGATGAAGTTTTGCGAAATAAACTCCCGCCCGCGGCGCGTTAAGTCTGCGACGGCGACTGCACTTACAAGTGAGGAGTCTTTCAACATAGAAACGAACTCATTGCCTACAGGCGGTAAGATCACACGTACCGCCTGGGGGATAATGATGTACCTCATAGCCTGGAAATGGGTCATACCCAGACTACGCGCTGCTTCCATCTGTCCGCGCGCGATCGACTGGATGCCAGCTCGGTAAATTTCGCTCATATAAGCACCATAGCAAAAGGTAATGCCGAGGATAGCCATACCTACCGGGTTTGCAAGATAGTTCTCGAAGGAGGCTATGTGATACTTTGCGCCAATCGATTGAATGATCGATGGGAAGGCGAAATACCAGGCAAAGATCTGAACCAGTAGGGGAATACCGCGCACCACTTCTACATAAACCGAAGCGATGGTGGATATTACCGGGTTTTTGGATAATCGACCCAGTCCGGCGATCAATCCAAGCACCATAACGAACAAGAAAGAGGTGACGGTTACCAGCATTGTCACGCGGACGCCATCCGCGATGAATACCAGCATGCGTCGGAAGGGATCGGGCCTGGCTGTTATCAAATAAATGATCAGCGAAGCAACAATTGCCACCAGGATCCACCAGCGATCAAAGCCCCGTTTGGGCTGCGCGGTCACGGCAGAAGCTTTTCCAGGTAATAGATGTGGGTTATTTTCGTCTGTCATAATGAATTCCTGTTAAACATGAATAAAGGCCAAAAAGACCTGAACTGCCTGAGTATTCAATTAATTTAAGGGCGGGGGGTATACTGGCAGGCAAAACGGCAGCCCGCCTTTGAAATGAAACGAATGTGTATGAAGCGAAGTACCGGTTTCATGTTCTTACTTTTTTCCTACACTCATTATAGATGGCGATTATATCACTTTATCAAATATTTTCCGGATTTCCACTATCAGGGTTGTTTTTCGGGTTTTGCTCAAGGATCAAGGATATGCAACCACCTGACAAGACTGGCAGGAATTATGGGATAATAGAGCTCTGTGGAAGCATTCCTCTTCGTTTAATCGATCCAGTCGAATCAATATGAATGATTTAATAAAAGTTCTGACACGAAGTACTCCTCTCCAATTGCTGCTCCTGAATCTGATGGCATTTTCTCTGGGAGCAGGTATTGCCCATTATTTTGGCTCCCCCCTCCCCCTTCCTGTTTATGCGGTAGGCCAATCCATATCGCTGGCGCTGATGTATACCGCCATTTATCTGAGAGAGTATTTTGCCAGCTTTACACAATCCACGATCTATCCACCCCCAATGGACCGGGCAACGCAACTAACCCGCAAGGCTCTCCAAAGCGGTTTACTAATCACAGCATTGGGATTCGCGACTCTGGCAACAACTCTCGTGATCATTGCCAGCCGCATGGCAGTGATCACCCCCCTAACGATCGTGCTGCTCATCACCGGCATTATCGGAGTGGTTCTGATAGTCATTCCATCGATCCGGATGATGGAATCAGGCGCGGGCGAAGTGATCTTGGCTTTCCTGCTAGTACTCATCACCCCGGCTCTCGCTTACAGTCTGGCAGCCACTGAGATCCATCGCTACTTACTCTTGATCAGTCTGGCTCTCACTTTCATGCTTGTCACAACCCAGATCATTTCCCAGTTCAGCACTTACGCAGCGGATATTCAGGCTTGCCGGACAAACCTGCTAATCCGGTTGGGTTGGCAGCGTACCTGGCACTTACATCACGTTCTCCTGATTCTGGCGGCTGTCACCCTGATCACAGCTGGCATTCAGGGGTTACCTTGGTCTGTACTGCTTCCTGTTGCTGTCACTATACCGCTTGCGATCTGGCAGGTCTTTCTTCTGTCAGGGATGGCAGCCGGCAAGAAACCACAATGGCAAATCATGAGGGCTATTAGCCTGGCTATTCCAGGGCTTACCCTCTATTTCATTACTTTTATGTTTTGGGTCAAATAATGCCACAGTATCTCAAACTCCAACCCCCTTTGATTGCTCGTGATCATTTCCTATTGCAGATACCTGCACCTCATCCCGAGATAGAAACTTGTGCAACTAGCGATTCTCTCGGGCGCATCCTTTCGGAAGATCTGTTTGCACCCCATCCCCTACCCCAGTTCTCGCGCAGCACGGTGGACGGCTATGCGGTACGGTCGGCAGAAACCAATGGCGCATCGGATAGTTTACCTGCCATTCTGCGTCTGGCTGGTGAAGCGCCTATGGGAAAGGTGGCGAAACAACCTGTTCTGAGCGGTGAAGCCATCCTGATCCACACCGGTGGAATGGTCCCGCCAGAAGCGGATGCTGTTGTGATGTTGGAGCAAACCCAGCTGACTGGCACAGATAATTTGGAAATTTTTCGCCCGGTGGCTATCAACGAGAATATCATTCAAATTGGAGAGGATGTTCAAACCGGAGACCTGGTCATCCCTGCCGGCAGACGTATTCGTCCGGTGGAGATTGGCGGCTTAATGTCTTTCGGGGTAATCCATGTGCGGGTTCACCGTGCTCCCCGTGTCGGCATACTTTCCTCGGGTGATGAAATTGTCTCCCCTCATGAAAGCCCACAGCCCGGCCAGGTGAGGGATATCAATACCGCCACCATGTCTGCCATTGTTCGGGAATCTGGCGGCGTGCCTGTTGATTACCCAATCATCCCGGATGACCCTGAAGCTCTTTTTGAGGCTGTCTCCAGGGCTCATGCCGAAAACGATATGGTCCTGATCACTGCGGGTTCCTCAGCGTCATCCAGAGATCTGACCTCTGAAGTAGTAGCCCGCCTCGGCAAGCCGGGGGTTTTGGTTCATGGGGTTAATGTCCGGCCAGGAAAACCTACCATCCTGGCCGTCTGTGACGGTAAACCTGTTATCGGGTTGCCCGGTAATCCGGTCAGCGCGCTAGTCATCTCCGGATTGTTCGCTCGTCCGGCTATTCATAAACTACTTGGATGTACAGACCCAGTGTACCATCCCGCCATTTCCGCCCGGCTTACCGCGACTGTATCATCCCTCGCCGGACGGGAAGACTGGGTACCCGTGGTGTTGCAGCCATCTAATCAGGGATACCTGGCAGAACCCATCTTTTTCAAGAGCAACCTGATTTTTAACCTGGTTCGCGCGAATGGATTGCTGCACATTGAAGCAGATGCCACGGGCCTTGCAGCCGGTGAGGTGGCATCCATCGAGATCCTATGAAACGGTACCTCCTATTCCTCTCAATCATCGCGGGGCTTATCACCGGTTGTACTAATACTCATACCATGGATCTAGAACAGACTGCTGTCGCTCTTGCTGTCCAGGCGCAGCTGGATGTGATCCAGACACAGGCAATGTTGGCTCTTACTCCGACAGTCACTCCTACACCCACCATGACCCCATCGCCTTCCCCATCACCCACACCCACCGCAACCCCACCATGGAGCAGGCGAGGTAAGGGAAACCCGATTCAGGCGCCGATCCTGTTATACCATCACATTCGAGATGCTGAGAAACCCAACCGGTATGATATATCTCCGGCTGTTTTTGAACGCCAATTAAATTTTTTGCAACAATGGGGATACACCTCCATCACTGTGGATGAACTCGCAAATGCCATCCGTTATAATGACCCACTGCCTGAGAAACCAGTGATCATCACCTTTGATGACGGTGATAGCGATGTGTATACGAACGCCTTTCCGATCATGAAGAAACTGGGTTTTGTGGGAACTTTCTACATTGTAGCCAATCGCCTTTCATCAGCCGATTTCGTCACGACCGACCAACTGAAAGAAATGGCCATAGCCGGCTGGGAGATCGGCAGCCATTCATATTCGCATATCGATCTCACCCAAAATCATGAAGCGCTTAACCGTGAAGCCAGTTATTCCAAACAAGTTTTATCAGACGCTCTCGGTCTGCCAATCAACTCTTTTGCTTATCCCTTCGGACAAATCGATAATACGGTGGGAAGCCATGTATCAGCGTATGGCTACAGTGATGCCGTTGGCCTGGGGATATCCTATACTCATGGTATCCACTCGCTTTTTTATCTTTCGCGGTTGGAAGTACGCAACGAGTACGATGATATAGCCTTCGCGAAACTACTCCCCTGGTCTCCAGTTTCCACCCCTCCAGCCCCCTGAGCTGCTATGTCTATTTTCCTGAAAGATATCCCCCTGGAACAGGCTGTCCTCCGTTTCCATCAGGCATTGGAGGAGCACGGATTGGATGGGAGGTTGCCGGCAGAAGAGATTCCGCTGGATGAATATGCCTGCGGTAGAGTTTTAGCAGATGGTATCTGGGCGAAGATCTGCTCACCCCATTATCATGCCGCAGCCATGGATGGTTTTGCGATCAACGCGATGAATAGCACCGCTGCTATACCGTCCCGCCCGGTTTCTCTGCGGGTGGGAGAACAGGCATTTTATGTGGATACCGGTGATCCGCTGCCGGGTTTTACCAACGCAGTCATACCGATTGAACAGGTGGAACCTCTGGGTGGGAACGACCCACGCCATCCTTTTGAAATATGGATACGCGCTTCTGTTTCTCCCTGGAGCCATATACGCCTGCTGGGTGAAGATATTGTGGCAACACAGCTGATCACCTCACGTGGGCAGGTCTTAAGACCATACGATCTGGGAGCAATTGCTGCCAGCGGAAATACCAAATTGCATGTCATTCGTAAACCAGTGGTCGCCATTATACCTACCGGTGATGAACTTGTGCCGATCGGGACTCAGCCGTCGCAGGGAGAGATTCTTGAGTACAACTCTCTAGTCCTGGCCGCTCAGATCAATTCCTGGGGTGGGTCCGCCATCCGCTACCCCAGCATTCGGGATGACCTGCAGGCTATACAGGCTCAAGTTGAGTTGGCGGCACGTTCTGCGGACCTGATCCTGCTTAATGCCGGCTCTTCAGCGGGTTCTGAAGACCACTCTGCTGAAGTGGTCGCCAATCTTGGCTCCCTGCTGGTCCATGGTGTTGCCGTCCGTCCCGGCCATCCGGTGATCATTGGTATCCTTCCACCCGCAGGCAGTCTCCGTCCGCGGGCAGTTCCAATCATCGGGGTACCCGGGTATCCTGTCTCGGCTGCTCTGACCTGCGAATTATTCGTACATCCTCTGGTGGAAGAATGGACCGGACAGAAGGATCACACCTCTGTAACCGTTGAAGCCATTCTGTCCCGTAAAACCAACTCCCCAGCCGGGGATGATGATGTTGTGCGCGTTTCTGTTGCTGATGTGCGTGGACGCTTACTGGCAGCCCCGCTGGCGCGCGGAGCTGGAGTCATCACATCCCTGACCCGCGCAGATGGAATCACCGTAATCCCAAGGGGGGTTCAAGGCATAGAAGCTGGTGAGCCAGTTCAGGTAAAACTGTACCGTTCTGAACAAGAAGCCCGCAAAACGTTGATGTTTACAGGTTCCCACGATCTTTCACTGGATGTCCTGGCAGAGTACATTTCTGGGCACGATTCCAGGTTGGCTGCATCCAATGTCGGCAGCCTGGGAGGATTAATTTCGCTTGCCCGTGGAGAGGCTCATGCCTGTGGCAGCCATCTTCTGGATGTGGAAACAGGCATATATAACGACAGTTATATCCGCCGATATTTACCAGGGGTGCCAGTAATGGTTTTCAGCTGGGCACAGCGTGTTCAGGGATTAATCGTTCCACGACAAAACCCATTACATATTCATACACTGGCAGACTTAACTCGCACTGATATTACCTTCTCTAACCGTCAGAGGGGAGCCGGGACAAGGGTATTACTGGATTACCACTTGAAAAAAGCCGGGATCCTCCCACGAGAGATCCACGGTTACAACGATGAAGAATACACCCATTTAGGGGTAGCCGCAGCTGTTTTTTCGCATCGCGCAGATTGTGGCCTGGGAATTCAGGCAGCAGCGGATGCTCTTAATCTGGATTTTATCCCTCTATTCAATGAAACTTATGAGATTATCATCCCTGCCGATTTGCTGGAACACCCTGGAGTGAAATTAATGATCGCCGCGACCCGCGATTCGGCGTTCAAAGATCATATATCCCAATTGCCCGGCTATATATGGGATTCACTCGGAGAGACCAGGTACCTGAGTTAAGTCTATATATCAGCTTGTATCTGGATGTATTTTCGGCGATCATTACTAATATACTACGGAGGAATAATGACACACTTGCAAATTGGTAATACCGCTCCAGATTTTCAACTCCCCGATGAGAATGGAACCTTACGCAGCCTTAAGGATTTTTCTGGACAGAACCTGGTATTGTATTTTTACCCAAAAGACGACACGCCGGGTTGCACCACAGAGGCCTGTAATTTCAGGGACGACTACTCTCACTATCAGGCAGCAGGCATATCCGTTGTGGGTATCTCTGCGGACAGTGTGGCATCGCATCTGAAATTCAAAGGGAAATACGCGCTAACTTTCCCTTTACTGGCTGATGCCAGTCATCAGGTTTGTGAACTTTATGGCGTTTGGGGCCGTAAGAAAATGATGGGGCGAGAATACGATGGCATCTTTCGCACCACCTTCCTGATCGGACCTGATGGAAAGATCAAAAATATTTTTGAGAACGTAAAACCGGCTGACCACAGTCAGGAAATCTTGTCTTCCTTATAGCCATTGTATTGAGATGGGTATTTATATAATGGCTCCCCAATCGGGGAGCCATTTTTTTTACTGTATTCTGACGAGAGTATGCGCTTTCTCCCACAACTTTTCCAGGCTGTAATACTCCCTTTTTTCAGGCGTAAAGAGGTGAATGATAACATCCCCGCAATCCACGATGATCCAACCGTAATCAGGTTTTCCTTCCACGCGAGCATAACGCGCACCATTCTTTTTGGCAGTTTCTGCTGCCATATCCGCCAGGGCGCTCAGCATCCGATTGGAAGTACCAGAGCAAATAATAAAATAATCAGCAAACGATGCAAATTCATGGATATCTAGTAACGCAATCTTTTCGCCTTTTTTATCCACAAGTGCTTCGATGATACTGTTAGCAATTTCCAGATTATTCAGAGGTTTCTCCTTAAGATGTTTCTACCATTTTAACATGGATTAGCCGGATTTCTGCCGGTCAATTGTACATGCGCCAGGGGGGTATAGATCGGTCCCCGAGGGCGAAGATCACTGCGGTAGATTGTTAAAGACTGTGTATGGATTACGCCGATTTCACCCGGTTGGTTTTTCATAACGGCTGCTGTGATGGCTGGCAAAACGGTATCAGAGACATCTCTCGATACCCGGCCGATGGTCAAATGGGGAGAAAATGCTCTTTCCTCGGGATTAAAACCCAGTGATTGCATGGCGCTTTCCACTTTTTCCGCCAGCCAGGTAACCTCATGGGCAGGCGTAATTCCCAACCAGATAATTCTGGGCTTTCGGGCGGATGGAAACAGACCGGCGCCAGCGATTGCCATATCAAATTCAGGTACCGATCTGAGCACAAGATCCAACACATTCTGGATTTTGTTGACCTGTAAAGCCTGGATCTCACCCAGGAATTTGATGGTCAGGTGCAGGTTGACCTGATCCACCCAGCGGACAGAACCTTTCGGGATCTGTGAGTCAATAAGGGTGATTTGGCTTGAAATACCTTTTTTGATTTCCGAAGGTAAATCGACTGCAATGAAACAGCGTATCGTTTGCATAGTTTTCAGTAATTATAATATTTTCTGTTAGCTACATAGTTAACCTCTGAAACCGTGAGAGAACTTATTTTATTTCCGATTTTCCAGTTGCGTTGGTTACCATAGAAAGTGGAATATTAGATACAATTAATCCGTCGCTCGCCATTTCCTGAAACAAAACATCTCTTGGATGTGAAAGATTGAGGCTTTCCTTCCCGGAGAATCCTGGTGATCGACCTTTTATTGGTGGGTTTGACTTCATTTTTCCGTTTCATATTAAGGAATTGCTTTTTTAATCATTGCACGTCTGCCAAATCAACCTTGAAAGGAAAATACCATGCAATTGAGACACTTTATTGATACAGAAGATTTTTCCAAGGAGGAATTACTGGATATCATCCGCGTAACCCGCCAGATCAAAGCGGCTGATCGTGCCGGCTGCACCCCACAGCTACTAAAAAATGCGTCACTAGCTATGATCTTTGAAGAGCCATCCACGCGGACTCGAGTATCTTTTGAAGTTGCCATGTCCGAACTGGGCGGACACGCTCTTTATCTAAAACCTGGTGAAATTCACCTCGGCGTGCGGGAATCGCTGTATGATACTGCAAAAGTGCTCAGTCGAATGTGTGATGGCATCTTTGCACGCACTTTGAAACATGCCACCATCACCGAACTGGCAAAACATGCCGATGTTCCGGTAATCAATGGTTTGACCGATTATAACCATCCCACACAGGTCATTTGTGATGTCATCACCATGTTGGAGCACCTTCCTACGGGGAAAAAATTGGAGGATATCAACGTAACATTTATCGGCGATGCAACCAATGTGCTTTCATCATTGATGCTGATCTGCACTCGCCTGGGGATGAATTTCACCCAGGCAGCGCCGTTGGATTATCAGTCGCCATCCACCTGGCAGGAGTGGGCTCGCACCAATTGCCAACGTTCTGGCGGAACTCTGACCATTACCAGTGACCCGCTGTTGGCAATCCGCGAAGCTGATTTTATTTATACCGATCTCTGGTGGTGGGTTGGGCAGGAAGATCAGATCCCCGCCCGCCGTGCGGCATTCATGCCAGACTACCAGGTTAACCTCGACCTTTTCTCGAAAGCACCTGCCCATTGTAAATTTATGCACTGCCTGCCCGCTTCACGGGGTGTTGAAACCACCGACGCGGTGATGGATCACCCACGCTCCATTATCTTTGACCAGGCGGAGAACAGGCTGCATACTGAAAAAGGTCTGCTGGCTTATTTCATCTATCCCCGCTTGAAACGTCCATCCGCAGAAGAAAAACAGAAAGCTCAGAAAGAAATTCAGGCTACCCTGGATCAATTGGTTCCACCTGCTGATTAGGAGGATTCGTATGACTCGCTTACTGACAGGGGTACCATTGGACGATGGGTATCACATGCCTGCGGAATGGGAACCTCACCGTAGAACATGGATGCTCTGGCCGGAACGCCCTGACAACTGGCGGATGGGAGGGAAACCCGCTCAGAAAGCTTTTACCGCTATTGCCTCGATGATTGCCACCTTTGAACCGGTGACCGTAGGTGTCAATCACCGGCAATACCAGAACGCAAGGGGGATGCTTCCGGATGCTATCCGTGTTGTGGAATTGGCGAACAATGATGCCTGGATGCGGGATTGCGGCCCGACCTTTGTGCTTAACATGTCAGGCAACCTGCGAGTGATTGATTGGGAGTTCAATGCCTGGGGTGGCCTTAGCGGTGGATTGTATTTCCCCTGGGACAAAGACGATCTGGTTGCCCGTAAAGTCGCCGACCTGGATGATGTGGATCGATACCGTGCTCCAATGGTATTGGAAGGCGGTTCCATCCATGTGGATGGTCAAGGAACTCTAATCACTACCGAAGAGTGCCTCCTCAATCCGAACCGGAACCCATTGATGAGCAGGGCTGAGATCGAAGTGTTATTGAAAAAATATACGGGCGCAAAGATTGTGCTTTGGCTCTCCGCTGGGGTATATCGGGATGAGACTAGCGGGCATGTAGATAACCTGGCATGTTTCATCCAACCGGGTATTGTCGCACTCACCTGGACCGAGGATCATAATGATCCACAATATCCAATCTCTAAAGACGCATTTGATCGATTAACCACATCGACTGATGCTGTTGGGAGGAAATTAAAAGTTATAAAGGTCCATCAACCTGACCCCATTCTCATCACAGAATCCGAAGCAGATGGGGTAGACGCTGTGGAAGGGAGTTATCCACGGATGGGGGGTGACCGTATGGCGGCGTCATACATCAATTTTTACTTCGTTAATGGCGGCGCGATATTCCCAGCCTTTGGAGATCCACACGACCAACAGGCGCTTGAATCTCTCCGCCCCTATTTACCCGGCCGTCAGCTGAGCAGCATCCCGGCTCGAGAAATACTCCTGGGGGGAGGGAACATCCACTGCATTACCCAACAACAACCGGCATGACAACCTGAATGATCTGGGCAGATAAATCACCTATTCACCGGAAGAGCAGTGTATGCTTTTCCAGTGAATCTGCTCTTTACGTCACAAGGTAGTTGTAATAATTCTTCCTGTGGACCCATTGCGGATTAATGAATCTCTATACATGGTATCTGTTATGTGGTATAAGACAATTACCCTGCTGTGTGCGTGATGTTGCTTTTCCGTTTTGAGCCAACACCTTAAAAAATGAGTCTTTATCTCACGGCAGAGATGCGGTAGACTTCGGTCAAGGCTGACCTTCCGGGTCGAGACTCGTCCTGCGAAAGCAGGTTCAAAACTCTGCAACACACGGCATGGTGGGGTCTTTTTATTCCTTCGCCAGCCCAGGTACTGGACGCGCGTCCAGTTCTTTTAATTACAGGAGCAACCTTATGGATAGAAAAGAATTACTGAAACGCATCAATGAAGATCATGTAAAGTTCATCTCCTTCCAGTTTACCGATGTGAATGGAACCGTGAAATCACTGGATATGCCAGTGGAACGACTGGAAGGGGCTCTGGATGATGGCATCTGGTTCGATGGGTCGTCGGTGGAAGGTTTTTGCCGTATTCAGGAAAGCGACATGCACCTCCGTGTCGATCCTGATACCTACGCGGTACTCCCCTGGTCTCCTGCTGATATGCGCCGCGGGCGCTTTTTCTGTGACATCTACATGCCAGACGGCACCCCATTTGAGGGCGATCCACGCGGCGCACTAAAACGGGCACTGGCTGTACTGAAGGAAAGAGGAATGACCTTCAAAGTAGGTCCTGAGCCGGAATTCTTCCTGCTGAAAAAGAATGGCAGCCAGAGTATTCACCCTGTACCGCATGATGTCGGCGGGTATTTTGATTTCTCACCCAATGATGAAGCTGTGCGCGTGCGCACCGAATTGATCCGCGCCCTGTTACAGATGGGTTTGAAAGTGGAAGTCGGGCATCATGAAGTCGCCCTCGGTCAGCATGAGATCGATTTTGAGTTCGATGACGCGCTGCAAACTGCGGATAATGTGCTAACCCTGAAATATACAGTCAAAGCCATTGCAGCCCAAAACGACCTGGTGGCATCTTTCATGCCCAAACCGATCTTTGGCATCAACGGCAGTGGGATGCACTGTCATCAGTCCTTGTTCGACTTGAAAGGCAATAACCTGTTCTTTGATGCCAACGATGCATTCAGCCTGTCAAAGACAGCCTATGGTTTTATTGCGGGCCAGCTGCAGCACGCCCGCGGTTTTTCGGCGGTTGTTGCCCCAACCGTGAACAGTTACAAACGCCTTGTGCCTGGGTATGAAGCACCTGTATATATTGGCTGGGCCCAAACCAACCGCTCCGCCCTTATCCGCATTCCGCGGTATAAACCAGGCAAAGATAAAGCTGTTCGGGCTGAATTACGTTGTCCGGACCCCAGCGCGAATCCCTATCTGGTATTCCTGACCATCCTCGCGGCTGGTATGGATGGCATTGACCGCGGACTGGTACCTCCCACCCCGCTAAACAATATCAATGTGTATGAGTTGACAGCCAACGACCGTAAACGGATGAAAGTCGGTAACCTGCCCGGATCACTGCATGAAGCGCTGGCTGAACTGGAAAAGGCACCCGTGATTAAAAATGCACTGGGACCATCCCTATATGAAGCATTTACCCGCTCTCGCCTGGCTGAATGGGAGCAATACCGGATTAGCGTAACAGACTGGGAAGTGGAGCACTATCTCGAAACTGCCTGATCGATGGGAAAGATCAGCCCGATAGAACAAAGAACTGCCTAAATATCGGCAGTTCTTTTCTTTTTTGTGTACACCCATCTATCCATTACCTACCGGCAGCATGTGAATGTCCTTCACATTCATCTGGTAATCGATCTTCTCGTTATATTCATTTTTTTCTATAGTAAACAAGTAATCTGCATAGGTAGCTTGTTGGAGTTCAGGTAATATACTTCCCATACCGAATGCGATCGCATTGATAGAATTAAAGCCATTCGTCAGCCAGAGCTTCAAATGCCTGCCGTCCTGCCCGACGGGTTTTCCACTTTTCATCCGTAGTTTACGTATAACAAAATATGGTACCGGGTTTCCGTAACCAGTCGGCTGCATCCTCTGCAGAGCGTCATGCAGGCTTGCTTTTACATCTTCCAATTGGATGACCATTTCTGCGTTTAATGTAGCTACCAGATCCTGCCCCGCCAGTTTTCTGGCGGCACTTGCTTCCATGCGTTGTATCAATTCAGGAAAATTCTTAGCCAAAATGGTGAATCCTGCTGCAGCTGCATGACCGCCATGATGGAGCATCAGATCTGCGCATTCATCCAGGACGGATGTAATGTCCAACTCCGGTATGGAGCGGCACGAACAGCGAATAGTTTCTCCCTGATCGGTGCCAATCACAACCGGGCGGTAATACTTCTCCATCAATCTCGCAGCCGCCAACCCCACAATACCTTCATTAAAGTCGGGGTGAACTGCAAAGAGTACCAATCCCGGGTCTTCCAATGCTTCGGTCATCATTGTTGCCTGCTCGACAACCACTCGGGTTTCATCCTGCCGTTTCTGGTTTAATTGATTTAAAATATCAGCCAATTCCGCGGCTTTTGCCTGGTCTGTTTCTGTCAACAGTTCGTAGGCAATCAGGGCATTATCCAGCCGGCCAGCAGCATTCAACCGGGGGCCGATTATAAATCCAATGGAGGTTGAATCGACGGACTGGAGCTGAATACCAGCAATTCTACATAGCTCCATCAAGCCGACACGGTCGGTCCAATGGATCATTTCCAGTCCTTCGCGCACCAGGTAACGGTTTTCATCGTCCAAAGGGGCCATATCTGCCACAGTGCCAATCGCCACAAGGTCCAACCAACGGGAACCCAATTCCTCTTGCCGGTGTGCCTGAAAGAACAATGCCCGGACCAGTTTATAAGCCACGCCCACACCGGCAAGATATTTGAAAGGATACAAATCGTTCTCAAGTTTGGGATCGATCACCGCCAACGCATCAGGGACTTCCGGCAGGGGTGTGTGGTGGTCTGTGATGATCAGGTCGAGGTGAATCCCCCGACTGTACCGTGCCTCGGCTATTGACCGAACCCCACAATCCACACTGATCACCAAAGCCACACCATCTGCTTTCAGTTTATCGAGAGCATCCCTGTTGATGCCGTAGCCTTCCTCAAAGCGGTCAGGGATATAGGCGGAAACTGAACCGCCCAGGCAAGTTAGTCCTTCCACCAACAAGGCAGTAGCCGTCACACCATCTACATCATAATCACCGTAGATCGCAATTTTTTCACCCCGCTCGATCGCCAGCATAACGCGTTCCACCGCCAGTTTCATGCCAGACATCAGCATTAAATCCTCATCCGACCTCGGCTGCGGATGAAAGTATTCAGAGGCTGCTTTTGATGTGCACTTCCCACGCCCTGCCAGAATCTGCCGAATGACAGGATGGTAACCATCCAAGGCAGCCGCAATTTCCGGTCCGATCGGTTCAGGAATATTCCATTTTTTCATGATGCTTTCCAATTATTTATTGAGATAGATCCGTGGTAAGCGGGCGGATAGACCGCATATGACCTCATAGTTAAATGTCCCCCAGCGTTCAGCCAGTTCTTCAGCGCTGATTTGCTCATTTCCCTGCCTGCCGAGCAACACCACCTCATCACCAATCTCAGCATCTGGAACGGAATCCAATTGCAGCATACACTGGTCCATGCAAACCCGGCCAATCACAGGTACGCGCTTGCCGCGTACGAGGGCGATATTGCCCGGCATGCGCCGGTAACCATCCGCATAACCGATAGCGATGGACCCAATGCGCTCATCTTTACTGGTATGATACACATGGCCATAACTAATGCCATGCCCTTCGGGGAATGTACGCACAGAAGTCAGACGCGTCTTCCATACCAATCCGGATTGGATACCCGCAGGTAAAGGCGTATCTACGGATGGCGGGAAGCCATACAACGCGATCCCTGGCCGCACCAGGTCGAAGTGTGAAGCAGGGAAGTTGATAATGGCGGCTGAGTTGGCTGAGTGGATATAACGCGGTGCGACTCCATGTTCGCGTAATCCGTCAACGAGAGCTTCAAACATAGCCAGCTGGCGCGCGGTAGTGGGTTGATTTGGCTCATCCGCGCAGGCAAAATGGGTGAAAATACCTTCAATGGATAGCTTAGGCCGTCGGGACAATGCTTCGATGAATTCGTGGGCAGTATCCGGTGAAATCCCCAATCGTCCCATACCGGTATCCACCTTGATGTGCAGCCGAAGTACTCCCCCGAGTTTTTCTGCCTGTCGCGCGTAGGCTTCTCCCATTTGCCGGTCGTAGATCGTCAGAACGATGTTATTGTTGATCACATCAGTAACCCGCTCCGGAGAGGTGTACCCCATCACCAGGATGTGGCAGTGTAAACCGCTGCGGCGCAGATCAATGGCTTCTTCCAGCCGGGCAACTCCCAGCCATGTGGCTCCGGCATCCACCGCCGCGCGTGCTACCGCAGCGGCTCCATGACCGTATCCATTAGCTTTTACCACCGCCATTACTTCAGTCTGACTGATCCGCATCAACTCTCTCACATTCTGGCGAATCATTTCCAGATCTACTTCCAACCAGGCGGAATATCCATTCGATATCATGCGGCAAAGTATAAACCCGCTTGGTTCATTCATCAAGTTGCACCCATCCACCTAACTCATTATCAGGAAAAAGTTATAATGGGGAGTAATGACCTCAACCCAAGAAAACCAGCCCTTTACATTCGAACTACAGGCACAGGATGGGAATGCCCGTGCTGGAATTTTTCACACTCCTCACGGGGATATCGCCACCCCGATTTTTGCGCCCGTTGGTACCCAAGCTACTGTCAAATCCCTTACACCGTTGCAATTGGAAGATCTCGGCGCCAGCCTGGTTCTCTCCAATACCTACCATCTGTTCCTCAGGCCGGGGGACGAATTGGTAGCAGAGATGGGCGGCCTGCATCAATTCATGCAGTGGAAGGGACCCATCCTGACCGACTCAGGCGGTTTTCAAGTCTTTTCTCTGGCTGGCATCCGGAAAATCGATGCGGATGGCGCATCATTCAAAAGCCATATAGACGGATCCTCCCGCAGGCTGACGCCTGAAATCTCGATCAAAGTTCAAGAAAATCTTGGCGCGGATATCATCATGGCATTTGATGAGTGCGCACCTCCGTATGACCGTGATTATAATATATCAGCTATGCGCAGAACGCATGCCTGGGCTGAACGCTGCCTGAACGCGAAAACCCGTTCAGATCAGGCTTTATTTGGCATCGTTCAGGGTGGGATCTTCCCTGAATTACGTGAGGAATCCGCCCGGATCATCAGCTCATACAACTTCCCTGGCACTGCCATCGGCGGTCTTTCGGTTGGAGAGACCAAATCCGAGATGCATGCGATCCTGGAGGTACTTCATCCCATATTGCCGGCTGATCGGCCCCGCTACCTGATGGGTGTTGGATCCCCAGAAGACCTTGTAAATGGCGTTGCCCGCGGTGTAGACATTTTTGATTGCGTCTTGCCTACACGCCTGGCGCGCCATCAGGGTGTCATGACCCGACATGGCAGGTTAAACATCTTAAATGCCGCTCACGCACACGATGAAAACCCGATCGACCGGAATTGCGCCTGTTATACCTGTCAGCACTTCAGTCGAGCTTATTTACGCCATCTGGTTGTAGCCAAAGAAATGCTGGTGAATACATTGTTATCCATCCACAATATTCACACCCTGCTACAACTGGTCCGTGATATGCGACAGGCAATTCTGGAACACCGTTTTACCGCCTTCTCCAGCCAGTTTCTGGCTGAATACACGCTGGTTAAAACTTTCAAGGAGCAAGCATGACTTTCCTGCAATCCATAATTCTCGGCATCATACAGGGATTGACTGAATTCCTTCCCGTCTCTAGCTCCGCCCATCTGGTACTTTTTCCTTACTGGCTCAGCTGGAATATCCCCGCTACAGACGCATTCATTTTCAATGTTCTGGTTCAGCTTGGCACTTTACTGGCGGTAATCATCTACTTTTGGCACGACCTGCTGGGCATCATCAAATCTATGGTGAGCGGGGTGATTCACCAGCAATTATTCAAAGACCCAGATGCCCGTTTGGGTTGGCTGGTAGTATTGGCTACCATACCTGCAGGTATCGCCGGGCTCTTTCTGAAAGATACCGTGGAAGCGGCTTTCTCATCCCCAGTAGCCACAGCTCTTTTACTCCTCTTGACGGCTTTGATGCTCATCCTTTCTGAGAAAGTAAGTAAATCGATCAGAAGATCACCTACCCCTGGTCCGAAAGACGCTATCATCATCGGCTTATTTCAGGCTCTATCCATATTCCCCGGCGTTTCACGCTCAGGCTCCACGATAACGGGGGGGCTGCTGCGCGGAATGGATCGATCTGCCGCTGCAAGGTTTTCTTTCTTAATGTCGATTCCCATCATGTCTGCTGCCGGAGTCGTGGCGCTGTTGGATATGGCAACAATTCCCAACTTGCTGACTTTCCTGCCAGTCATGACAGCTGGTTTCATTGCTGCGGTTGTGGTGGGTCTTCTATCGATTAAGTGGCTTATGGCATATATTCGGTCTCATTCTTTCATGGTTTTTGCCATCTATTGCTTCCTGGTATCCATTTTTACATTGGTGCTAAGCATCTCCCACGGATGAAAACTCTTCTGACAACTCTGCTGGCTATCTTGCTGCTGACTGCGTGCTCTGGAAACACAGCCACGCCTATTCCGATGGAACTCGTCGTTCAGCATTCCCCGGGAGCGAGATACCTGGAGCCGGTATTACAGACATGTTCTCAAAAATTAGATCCTTTGCCGATCGTTGTCAAAGAATTTCCAATCCATCAGCTGGATGTGTTGGCTGGTGATCTGACTATCACTTTGATCGAACCAGCAAAACCAGATTCTCCTATTTACCAGCTGGGGAGTGATGACCTGGTATTGATTACAAGGTCTCCAGCTCCTGTCGGGTCAGTGTCCTCCACAGAAATTGCAGGCGTATTTCGCGGATTTCTAACCAACTGGCAGGTATTGGGGGCTTCTGCTTCGGCAGCCATCTCAATCATCGGGTACAAGCCCGGCAATGAACTCCAAGACCTGATCGAACACAAGATCGCTGAAAACGGATCAATCCCTCTTCTGGCAACCCGCATGGAAGATACTACAAGCGTTCTGGCATTGATAACAGCTATTCCCAACAGCCTGGCCTTCATTCCAGTTTCGCAGCTGACGGATAATGTCACTTCGATATCCATTCTGGATGCAGATAGTCAGTTGCTCTCCTACCCAATTCTGGCACAAACTCGGGTGGAACCGAGCGGGGACTTAGAGAAACTAATGATCTGCATTCAAGATGATCTCAACAGAAAATAAAACAGCAGCGGGCGATCCGCTGCTGTTCACATAATCCAGATCTAATTTACCTTCTGAGTTTTATTCCGCATGAATGGCAGAATGCATCTGAAGGACCAGCACGCTCTCCGCATTGGTGGCAATAGATAAAATCTCCTTCTGGGTGTTGTGCCCGATTATGCCGATGACTGCCGGCATAGACCTGGCGGCTTGTGTGCCGAGATGCCCAAATCCACCATCCGATAAAACCCGCCAGAACCAGAATAAGAATCCCTGCAAGCCAGGGTAAAAATTCAGTAATGGATGTCCGCCCCAGAGTTGTATCATCAAGTGGAGCTGCCGGCTGCACTGTGGCATCCTGCGCGCTGATGGCATCCGTTTTGCGAGAATACTGGGTGGTGATCGTAAAGGTATTGCCAGGCTGTATAGAACCCAACTCTTTGAAATAGTAAGAGGTCCCACTGCTGTCCAATTTCGCAGGACCCATATCAGGGGTAAGAAGGATATTGGCAGAGCCAGATGGGGGTAAAAGGAAGAAGTTAAATTCATCTACCTGAAAATCGCCTTGCCAATCAAAGGCATACGTGCGATTCTCCCCGTCCCGCATTAAGGCCGGGTCATAATACTCGAACCAAACTTCATCGCCGGTCGTGGAAAAGGTGACATAATTCCACTCACCCTCCGTGCGGGTGGTATAGGCCAGTGTATATAATCCACTATCAGCCGGATCCACCCAGGCGACTGCATTCGGTTGAGCAACTCTGGCCGGCAAGCGGATGGTCACCTGGGCGGGCATTTCCACACCGGCTGGTAGAACGATATGGTAGATCACCAACACATCCGAAGTATCAAACTCGGGGCGAATATCCACTTCCAGAATCCCAAAATGGGTCACGCCACCGGTCTGGTCTTGCGCCTGCACTGCAGTAGTCAGGCCGGCGGTGATTGTTGTAAGCAAGAGAATTATTATCAGCAATCTTTTCATTTTTTTTCCTCACCAATCGATGATTAATTATAAGCGAGACACGGAAAACATGTCGGCGTATAATAACATCAGAATGACCAAAGGAGCAATATGACCACTTCGGATGGTATCAAATTCATGCAGCAATCAGAGAATCGTAATATGGAACCTTCCCCTGAATCGCGCGGCGTACCACAACCACCCCTGGAATATCCATATGACCCCGCAGCACCCATTATTCATTTGCCGGAAATCACAGAGATCAACAGGCCATCCCGGGATTTCTATACGGTGCTGGAAAACCGCCGCACGTGGCGCAGGTACACGGCTGAGGAAATTTCCATGAATGAACTTGCTTACCTTCTATGGTGTTCGCAGGGGGTCAAAAGGGTGACTTCCCGTCCGGTGACCCTGCGAATGGTACCTTCAGGTGGCGCTCGACATCCCTTTGAAACATATTTGGTTTGCTCCCGTGTTAGTGGCCTGGAGCCAGGGTTGTATCGCTACCTGGCTATTAAGCACAGCCTGCAGCAACTGGCGACTGGTACTCAATATGCGGCTGAGATCAGCGCAGCCTGCCTCTCTCAGGCGCACATCCGTGAGTGTGCAGTCTCATTCTGGTGGGGAGCCATTCCGGAACGATCCACCTGGCGATATGGAAACCGAGGATACCGTTATATGCTGCTAGATGCAGGCCATATCTGCCAGAATCTATACCTTGCGGCAGAATCGCTCGAGTGTGGCATTTGTGCCATTGGTGCTTTCGATGATGAAGCCCTGAACAAATTCTGGGGAGCGGATGGGAAGACCCAATTCTTTATTTATGGAGCCAGCCTGGGTAAGAAACCAGCCGACTAACCCGGTTAGTTTACGGGTTTGCGCCACATAACTGATTAGGGTACAATAAGCCCATGCCCCTGTGGCTCAAATGGAGAGAGCGAGGCACTCCTAACGCCTAGGCTGGGGGTTCGAGTCCCTCCAGGGGCACAATTATTAATATTTTCTAATCTTTCTATCTTGACATCCTTTTGAATAATGATATCATTAGCTTAACAAACGTTCGGGTGCCCCCCTCACCCGGACGTTTGTTGCTTTACTTACCAGACCCTGCCCATTAAATCAATAACTCCCTGAAAGGGAGTTATTAATTCTCATCATCATCATCCTCATTGTCATCCAGGAATTGTTCAATCTCCTGATTGGGTTCCATTTGCACCCAGAGCTGCAGCACCTGTCCATCTGATGATTCCAGTGCTCTGGCAGCCAATATGGGTGTTTGAGTCGCCATGCCCATACTGTCACGATATTCCAGAATCATCAAACCCCGCGAGCGCCAGGTGCGGTAACACCTCTCTATCAAGGCGGCACTGTTGAATGTGCGGACGTTTGTCAGCAGGTAATCATGCCGTGTGGGCCCTTCAGAGATTCCCCTAGCCCAATCCTCATCCACCGGGTGAAACTCCGGTGTCGGTCCTTCAATGATGGTGATCTTGTCGTCCATACCGCGATGATACCATACTTCATGGAAGGGGGATGCTGACGCCTACTGCCCGTTGTCAGGGGGTGGTCCAATCGGGCCATAATCTAATATTTCCCTACTGGGAGCCCCCTGCACCTGCGGACCTATAATTTTCTTCTCTTCCAGGTAGGCGATCATGCGGGCGGCTCGGGTATATCCCATCCGCAGCCTGGTTTGCAACATGGAAATACTTGCCCGGCCTTCTTTCCGCACCAGGGCAATCACCTCATCGGTGAGTGGATCTTGTTTGGATGCATCTTCCTGGAATATAATCTGATCCAACTGGCGATTCTCCACCGACGACGTTTTTTCCAAACCCGGGGGAAGATTTATATCCGCTTTTTGCGAGCCGCCATTCAATTTTGCAGCTTCCAACCAGAAGTCTACAACCTTCTGAATCTCGTCATCTGAAACGTAGACACATTGCATCCGCATCGGAGATGCTGAATCTGGAGACTGGTAAAGCATGTCCCCTCTTCCCAGTAATTGCTCAGCTCCTGGTTGATCTAGAATTACCCGGCTATCTGTATTGCTCGCGACAGCGAAAGCAATTCGCGCCGGGAAATTCGCCTTGATATTCCCGGTGATGATGTCTGTAGATGGCCGCTGCGTTGCCAGGATGAGATGTATGCCAGTTGCTCGTGACATTTGAGCCAGGCGGGCTATGGCAGCCTCAGATTCGCCCTGAGATTGCATCATCAGGTCAGCCATTTCATCGATCACGATCAGCAAAATGGGTAGCTTCTTCTCGCCATGAGCCACCGCCCTGGCATTGTACTCTTCCAGGTTGCGCGTCCCAACACCCGCAAAACGTTGGTATCGGCTTTGCATTTCCCGGATCATCCACTGCAGTACACCAATCACCTTATCCACTTGAACGATCACAGGGGTCAAGAGATGGGGTATACCATTATAACCGGTCAATTCTACTCTTTTGGGATCCACCAACACAAGGCGTAATTCATCTGGGGTATTGTTAACCAGTAGGCTGGTCAGGATGGAATTGACGCACACCGATTTACCGGACCCTGTCGCGCCAGCGATCAGCAAGTGCGGCATGGTTGCCAGATCTGCCGCCGTTGGTGTTCCTGCCACATCTTTACCCAGGGGAACCTTCAGGAGGGAGCGTTTTCGCTTGTAGACTGTGCTTTCCATCACATCGCGCAGACGGACGATGGCGGTGGAATCATTGGGAACTTCTATGCCGATATAACTCTGCCCGGGAACCGGTGCCTGAATACGGATGCGGGTGGCTGCCAGAGCCAGCGCCAGGTCGTTCTGTAACGTCAAGATCTTAGCCACCCGAACTCTCAGCGAACCTGTGCGCGTTTCCAGATAGTCTGGTTCAACCCCGAACATGGTCACTGCCGGACCAGATAGGATTTCAACTACCCTTCCAGGCGCTCCGAATGAAGCCAGTGTCTCTTCTATTATGCGGGCTTTCTCAGCATTCTGCTTCTCATTTTCTTCCCGCGGGATGCCATATTCCAGAATATCTTCTACCTTCGGTAATTCCCAGTGTTTTTCTGGCTCAGCACGATGTACGGCTACGCGCGGTGTCTCCACCTGCTGATTGGTCATGGATGTGTCGGAACCTACATGTGGAATGGGCATAAATACTTCAGAGGTTGCGTCGGGTTCATCAATATCCACAGGTTGCGCTACGACGGGTCGGGCACGTGGCGGACGGACAGGTTCATAGGTATAGGTTTCAACATCCTCATCAAGTTTTTCTTCCGAATGTTTGATGATCCGCTCTCTGGCTAACTTCACCGCGTGGGAGAGAGATACATCGAATGAGAGTACCAGACTTAATAAAAGCATTCCCAGTAGGATCAAAAATGCGCCAAAACCCCCGAGCGCTTCGTGAAGCAAATTGAGGATGGAGGCACCTATATATCCACCACCGCCGTGCCGTTCAGCCAGCAGATATGGGTTTGACATCCCACCTCCGAAGAAATGCATCAAACCTAAAAGCGTGATGTATAGGAGGAAATACCCGGTTACTTTTTCCAGCAGAGGTCGTGGGATCTTTTCGATCCTCCGAAGCAGTAGGTATATGCCTGATATCATCAGACCCAGGGGTAGTGCAAATACTCCCCATCCTACGATCCATTTAAGAATGCCAGCCCACCAGATAGCCAGTTCACTGCCAGTACTGAAGAGGCTTAAGCCTGAGAATATCCCCAGAACGATCAACACACCGCCCATGATATCCAGGCGCTGCTCTCCAGTTAGCTTCCTGCGCTCCGGCTCGGGAGGTACAGTATTACGGGGTCGTGAACCGGGAGTATAGACTCCACGTACTACCCTTCCGCCTGCTAGTGGCGTGGAGTGTGACCCGCGATTACCGGTTTGTTTGGTGTTACTTGACTGTCTGGGCATGATCACCTCTGGTATATTCAGAGTTCGTCATGCATGATTCATGCCGGGACCTCATAATAGGAACCTTTCGTTCCCATCTGGAAAATCCAATTCCGTGCCTAAAAATATTACGATGCCTTTGAGTCTATTCATTCAAAATTAGTTCCAATTTAAAATAGTGATGGTTAGTTGCAGGATGGTGGCAAAAGAGACCCAAAAGAGGTAAGGAATATTCGCAAGCGTGATCCAGCTGGTATAAGGAAAAATGACAACCAGTGAAACGATGAGAGAAATCAGCACCAGAACGATATCGATGAAAGCAAGCAGATTGCTTCTCAAGACGAACTGCAGGGGCGTGAAAGCAGCATTAAACACCAAATTAAGTATGAAGGGGATGCAGATCATCGCTGGAATTACACCGACAGCTGCATTAATAAACACTGCGCCAAAAGTAACCGCAATAACAATATAAAGTATTGCCCATACCGGCCCAAAAAGCCAGGATGGAGGAGCCCATTTCGGCTTCATTAATCTCTGATACCAGTTTGATGAGTTCATGTTTTCTCCGATTCTTCGCGCGAACATATTAAATATTCCTAATGGTTTGCATTAAATATACCAGAGAGGGTGGGACGTGCACTTCGATGGTGTTGGAATCCACATGTGGGGTGTTTGAGCGCATAGATGGAGGAAATGTGTGGCGGAGAGGGTGGGACGTGCACCTCGATGGTGTTGGAATCCACATGGGGGGTGTTTGAGCGTATAGTTTGAGCGTATAGATGGAGGAAATGTGTAGCGGAGAGGGTGGGATTCGAACCCACGGTGGCCCGAAGGACCACAACGGTTTTCGAGACCGCCCCTTTCAACCGCTCAGGCACCTCTCCGAACCGGGTGAATTATATCAGCAATGCTTCAAAACTTCAGCGGTTCATCCTGGTAAAATCCGGTTTTCTTCACTGTCATATACCTGACGCAGGTCCGGGTATGAGATCGGTGCCCTCACCTTGCCAGCCAGTTTTTCTGCCAGGGTGTCGTAGGCTACCTGCTCCCCGTGGATGAAAAACAATTGCTCACGCGGGTTTCCCCTGGTGGCATACTCTAACAGTTGTGTTTGCCCCGCGTGCGCTGAAAGCCCGCCAATCGTCACAATTTCCGCGCGGACAGCGTAATCTTGTCCAAAGATGCGTACTTCTTTTTCCTTCTCCGCCAGTCTGCGCCCCAGGGTATTGGGAGCCTGCCAGCTGACAATAATGATCGTATTTCGCGGTTCCTCAATATTATTCTTCAAATGATGTAAAATTCGGCCAACTTCCGCCATGCCAGACGCAGAGATGATCACCATTGGATCCTTTCTGTCATTCAGAGCCTTAGATTCCTCTACAGTCTGAACGTAGGTCAGCATGTCGAAATCCAGCGCAGGGTGTCTGTTTTCCTTCACAAACTGCTGCGTCTCATCATCAAAGCACTCCAGGTGACGCATATAGACACTACTGGTATGAACAGCCAGTGGGCTATCCACATACACGGGTACTCGAGGTAAAGATCCTTCAGACATCATTTCATTCAGTGCAAAAACCAGCTCCTGGGTACGCCCTACCGCAAAAGCCGGAATGATGACCTTACCGCGACGTTCCACGGTACGTTTAACCACCTGCTGGAATTCAGCCAAGGCAACCCGCGGATCCGCATGAAGTCTATCCCCGTAGGTGCATTCCATCATCAGAAAATCCAGATCGTTCGCGGGCAGCACCGGATCTTTCACCAGAGGTAATTTAGGGCGACCAATATCACCAGAGAACCAGAGCTTCCGAGTTTTTCCTTTTTCAGTAAATGTCATCTCAATTGAAGCAGAGCCCAGAATATGGCCGGCATCATGCAGACATGCCTGAACTCCTGGAACTACCTCAAAAGGTGCTTCATAATTTACACCGCGGGTGAACTGTGCCACTTTCGCTGCATCCGCCCTGGTATAGAGTGGTTTCACCGGGGGCAGGCCGCGACGGAGGTTCTTCTCATTGATATATTCAGCATCTGCTTCCTGTATGTGCGCAGAATCCATCAGCATCAGGTCTACCAGGTCCCGGGTGGCGTGGGTGGCGTAGATCGGTCCCTCATAACCAGCAGCTACCAGGACAGGCAGATTCCCGCTATGATCGATATGCGCATGTGAGAGAATGGCAGCATCCACCGTACGCGGATCAAATTGAAAGGCAAGATTTCTGCCTATCGCTTCATCCCGATGACCCTGAAACATCCCGCATTCAAGAAGCAGCCGGCTTCCATTCACTTCGATCAAATATTGAGAACCCGTGACAGTGCGAGCGGCACCGAAAAAATGTAGTCTCATTGATTCCTCACTCTGATGGTGAAAGGGTTTTAAATATCTGCATACCATACTCTGAAAATCGCCAGGGGTAATCTTGCATCAGATTTCTTAGCGTTTCCAAATTATTCGGGTTTTGCTCAGCGATATCCATTAATACATCGCGCGGAAGGATCACATCCGATTCTACATTCAGGCGGGAGGCAGTTTTTTTTCGCCATGCTTTTAAAGCATCCACACGGAATTTAAGCTCCATATTCATTTTTTTCGGTCGTGGAGCACGGATCTCAGCGGCGTGCATACCAGCTTGAATAGCTGCAAGCCAAATCCGGCTGTAACGTTGAAGCAAGCGTTCGTTTAATCCGGTTGCGAGCAGTTCCACCCTTGTTAGTGGACTAGTCTTTGCAAGTTCAATCAGAAAATCATTAGGCGCCACCTTGAAAGGTGGACAATCTTTTCTCCGGGCTTCAGTATCCCTTGCCAGATAGAGCTGTTTTAATATCGCTGCCTGGCGTGGGTTGAGATCATGCGCTCCATTGATACGCCAGAAACCATCGTCATCCAATTCCTGTATGCTGCCTTCCACCTTTGAAATGCGAAAAAAATCTTCCCGGGCGAGATCAGAAAGGCCTTTTTCTGCTAGCTCCTTTTCCATTTCCTCCCGCAGAAGAACCAGATACCGGGTATCCATCCGGGCATACGAAAGCATAGCCGGCGGCATGGGACGCAGCGCCCAGTCTGCTTTTTGATATTTTTTATCCAGCTCCAGATTGAACTTGGAATTCAGGATCGCCCCCAGGCCAAAAGCAGAATAGCCAAGGATCCGCGCCGCCAGCATAGTATCAAAAACATGGTTGATCTCAAAATGGTAATCTCTTTTTAAGCAGATCAGGTCGTATTCTGCTGCATGGAAGATCTTCACAATATTGGGATCTGCGAATACTGGCGCAAGGGCAGAAAGATCTTCAAGCACCAATGGATCCACCAGGTAATCGATTCCATCCAATGAGAACTGAATCAAACACACTCTTTCACGGTATGCGTGCAGGCTGTTGGATTCAGTATCCACAGCAATACAGCAACTCTTCTGTAAACGCCGGCTCATTTCGCTCAGAGCCTTTGGCGTATCCACCCAGATAGGTGGGGGCAATTCGTTCTGATCCATGAGAATGATTATAGCCCAAACCAACCTGCGCTGCCTGCCTGGATACAATTCCCGGGCTGCGCTCGACGTGATTTTACAGGATATAATGGGATTTATGCACAGAGTTGTTAATGTACTGCTCATTTTCGGTCTCTTACTGTCAGCTTGCGGGACAGCAATAAAAACAGGGGGGGAAATTCCTTCGAACCAGCCCGAAAGCACCATTTTACCTGAAGCTGGTATCACACCCATTTCAGGTGAATTACAACAGGTGGTGCTGACTGTATGGATGCCCGATACATTCCCCGGACATTCCATTAGCTGGTCTCAAAAGATGCTGGAAGACCAGATTCTGCTATTTGTTTCCAGCCATCCAGGTGTTGAAGTAGACCTGAGATTTAAGAATATTCAAACATCACAGGGAATGACAGAGTTGCTATCCACGACATACCTTGTTGCTCCCAGTTTACTTCCAGATCTAGCCCTACTAACGCAATCTGAAATGGAATCTGCCGCAATCAAAGGCATGATCATCCCGATGGATGGATTGGGTGAGGTAGCAGCGAAGAACAAACTCCTTCCACCATTCCTGGCGCCGAGCATGATCCAGGGGAGCTCATTTGCCCTACCTGCTGCCGGCGACGCACTCCTCTTATTGAGTGAGTACCCTCTTCCGGGGGAAAATTCCTGGCAGTCTATCCAAACATACGGAAACCGGGTCGCTGCCGGCTTAAATGATGTGGATGGTACACTCTTTATTGCCCTTTATCTATCCATGGGTGGGAGTTTGCTGGACAGTGATAATCGACCTTATATCGACCCGGTAATTCTAAAAGAGGTGCTGACCTCCATCCGTCAAATGTGGAATTCCCATACATTCACTGAAACCTCGCTGCATTCCGGGTGGATGGAAGGAGCTCAAACCTTCAATGCCGGAGAAGTCGCATCCCAGGTGAACTGGTACTCTTTATTGGGTGATCAACAACCTGAAAGACTACAGATCAATTCCTTACCGGGAATTTCAGCTACACCCGCCACACTGGCTACAGGATGGTACTGGGCGGCAGCGAACACAAACCCTCTCCATTTTGAAGCGCGGCGAGCATTACTGGAAGCCCTCACCGATCCAACTTTTGCGTCACCGTGGAGTATGGGTTCGGGATATTTACCCGTATCCGATCAAGGCTGGCCGGTCCTTCCAGAGGAGCAGGCAGCGCTCACCGCCATTCTGGCGGCTGCCAGATCACTGCCCGATTCGTCCTTACTGGCTACCGTCGGACCTGTATTTCGCGAAGCCGCCTTGAGCGCGCTGACCTCCTCTAAAAATATCGATGAGATCGTTTCTTTTGCTACAGAACGAATCAATCAGTAAAGGATGACGAAGTGATAGGTAAAAATTCTTTTCTCACCCTGGCAAGTCTTTCGGCCCTTATCCTTGGGCTACTCCTGGGATTCATCCCCATCCGCGTAGCGCAGGCTAGTCCCATACTGACAACACCACAGATGATTATTCATCTGCAGGAACAACCTACACAAACGCCAACACCAG
>Ga0172375_10001676_pt1 | contig 35386 bp, 24 predicted proteins | sample LakKiv1m_FD_114537 | JGI IMG/M metagenome (GOLD analysis project Ga0172375, IMG submission 114537) | Freshwater microbial communities from Kabuno Bay, South-Kivu, Congo - kab_092012_11.1m | ecosystem: Environmental > Aquatic > Freshwater > Lake | place: Democratic Republic of the Congo... | reverse complement strand
AGGTGAAGACCCTCCAGTCCCAGGCCGAACAGGAGACCCGCTCATTCGACGAACAGGTCCGCAGCTTCGAAACCGCGTCGCGGAACGACGCTGAGAACCTGGCCCGCAGCCGCAAGCAGATAGAGGAGCTCGAGGAGAAACTGCGCGCCACGGCTTCCGAACTGAAACAGGAAAAGACGGTTGCCGGCCGCGTAGGCACCCTCGAACCGGCGCTCGAGGACGCGAAGACGCGCGAACAGGAACTGGCACAAAAGCTCAAGGAGCAGGAAAGACAGGCTTCTGAAGCGCTCGAGTCCGAGCGCCGCGCGACCGCGGACCTGCGCAACCGCATCTCCGCGATGGAAACCGGCCACACGGAGCAGGTCCATGCGATAGAGGAAAAGGTCCAAAGCCTGGAGACAAGACTCCTCGACAGCGGCGACGCCCTGACCCGCAGCCACCAGCTTGTTGAAGAGACCGAGGCCAAACTCCAGGCTGCCCACGGCGCCAACCGGGAGCTCCAGGCAAAGATGGATGCCGTTACCCATGACCTGGAGCGCCAGAAACATGAAACACTGCGGGTGACCGATCATGGCGCCACCCGGGAGAGCCAGCTGAATACGCAGGTGGAACAGCTCAAGCAGCAGCTGGTCGAGGCCCAGGCGGAAGTCCAGCGTACGCAGAAATCAATGACCGAGGACCGTGCGCATGCGGAGAAGCTGTGGAAGGAAGCGCGTGCCACCGAGGAGCGGCTGACCCTCGAGGTCCAGTCTGCCAACGACGACTCCACAAAACGCCTGGCAGCCTCAGCAGAGGCAGCCGAAAAGCTCAAAACCGATCTCGAACAGCTCAATGCCGCTTACGCCGATCTGCAGGCCGTCGGCAATGCCCGCACCGAACAATACGCCAGGGAAACACAGGAATTACGGTCAGTACGCAAGGCACTTGAGGCCGACCTCGCGTCAACGCGCGAAGCACATTCATCCGCCCGGGTTGATTACGGGAAGAAAGTGGTGGAGCTGTCCGCCCAGCTCCAGGAAGCCCGCGAATCCCTCCAGGAACAGGCCGGGACCGTGGCATCACTTGCGAGGCAGAACCGGGAACTCCGGGACTCCGGCCTGTCCGTGGACGAGTCCCTGGAGAAGGCCCGGCGCGACGCGGAGGCGCTTCGCAACGAGCTCACCGAGGTCCAGCGCCAGGCAGACGTTACCCGCGCCGAGAAGAACGAATTGCAGGCCGCGCTTGGCGAGCGATCGGCCAGGCTCGAATCGGAACAACGCGACCGGGCAAAGCAGGCAGAGGAATTTGAGAAGGAAATAGGCAGGCTCAATGGCCTCCTTGAACACGCCACCGCAAACCTCCAGGCTGCAGGCGCCACGCAGTCGGCCGCCCAGAAGGAAATGGCCCAGCTGCGAGCAGCGAATGCCGAGACTGTCCGCAAGGGAAAGGATACGGAAGCGTTGCTTGACGGCAGATTGCGCGAGGCCGGGGCCAGGATCGCCGCACTGGAAAACGAAAGTGCATCCATAGCACGGGACCGCGACGCCGCCGGCAAACAGGTGCAGCAGCTCCGCGAGGAGGTGAAGCAGCTGCAACATGCCGGCACCAGGGGCAGGGAATCAGAAGCACTGCTCAACAACCGCCTGCGTGAAGCCGAGGCCAGGATCTCCGGCCTGGAAGCCGAGAATGCCGCCATCGCAAAGGCCCGTGACGACGCCGGCAAGCAGGCAACACAGCTGCGCACAGAGATGGAACAACTGCAAAAGGCCGGCAGCATGGGGAAAGAAGCGGAAGCGCTGCTCAACAACCGGCTGCACGAGGCCGAAGCCAGGGCCTCCGCGCTCGAAGCCGAGAAAGCCGCCATCGCGAAGGATCGGGATGCCGCGGGCAGGCAGGTGCTGCATCTCCGCACGGAAATGGAACAACTGCGGAAAGCCGGTGACAGGGAGAAGGAAACAGAAACACGGATGACCGCCCTGCTGCGGGAAGCAGAGAATAAGGTCGTCACGCTTGAGACGGAAAAGGACGCGATAGTGCAGGACCGCGACGTGGCGGGCAAACAGATCCAGCAGCTCCTGCTGGAGACCGAGCGCCTGCGTAAGGCAGCCGATGCTGCCGCCGGTGAACTGAGGAAGTCAGGCCATGATTCCGACCGGCGGGCTGAAGAGTCAAAGGCCGCATATGACGCGCTCGAGGAACAGCGCCAGAAGACAGCCGCGCAGTTGCAGGCCGCGAGCCATGAACTTGCCGGTCAGAAGGCCGCCCATGCTGCCACCATGGAAGCTGCCGCCAACAGGGAAAAGGCCGCCAGGGAGCAAATCGCCTCACTGGCCGCCTCCCTTGAGAAAGCGGAGAAGGCGCGCAGGGAACTGGAGCCGCGCGTTCCGGAACTTGAACAGGCCCTGTCCGCGCTTCGCAAGGAACACTCCGACCTGGCGGAACGCATGGGAAGCCAGACAGAAACGATAACGCAACTTAAGTCCGAACTGACCCAATTCACTGTCGATGCGTCCTCGCTCGAGAAGACGATTAACGAGGAACGGGAACTCGAGGCATCAATCCGCAAGAAGGCTGGAGCATCCGAACACGCTCTCCGCCAGGAAATAAGCCGGCTGGAAGCAGAAAAGGCTTCAGTTGCCAGGGAGGCAGAGTCCAGAGGACGCGAGGCCGACCGGCAGCGCACTGCCTACGAGCAGATGCTGCAGAAGAGAGACGAAGCAGTTGCAGCCAAAAAACAGTCAAAGAGAGAACTGGAGGACCTGCGTGACCGATACGAGCCACTGCTCGAGAAGGCACGTTACAGGGAGGCCTGTCTTTCCGAGGAGATAGCCTCGCTGCAGAAACAGCAGCATGCCGCCATGCCGGTCTCAGGCATAAGCCGCCGCCCCCTGCTGTACTCACCGGCAAAGCCTGCCGCCTTGCCGCGTGTGACCGTTGTGCTCCTGCTTGTCGCCGCCGCATGCTGGCTTTCGTATCGTGCCGGACACCATCGGGCGCTGCCGGAAGAACAGGCTCCGGCCGCACCTTCAGAAGCGACGTCCGGCGCAGACATGGCGCCGGCCGCTGCTGACATCGAGTTCGATAACGGTCCCCAGGTTTCTGCTCCACAGCCGGCACAGCCCGCTGAAACACCCGCAGGTGCCGCTCCCGGAACGCAGTGGCCGGAGATCAAAACCCGGAACGTCGTCGTACGCACTGGCACAGATTCGTTCGTGATGGTGTTCGATTTCGGCCTGTTCACGACAACGACCACCCTGGCCCCGACAGCGCCGGCAGTGTTGCAAGCCGTTGCAGAGGAAATCCGCCCCCATATCGATCGGTTCCAACTTATCATAGAAGGTCATACCGATTCCCTTTCGACGGGTTCCTCCACGTCGGTGCTGGACAATCATGCCCTGGCGATGGCCAGGGCAAATACGGTCCTGAGACTGCTGGTCGACAAGGCCGGCCTTCCTGCCGAAGCTCTCTATGCCACTTCAGCCGGCGAGATGGATCCGCCGTTCCCCAACACGGATGAAACATCCCGTATGAAGAACAGGACCGTGGTCCTGAAACTCGTTCGACGCTGAGCCCTGGCATGACCGGACAAATACCCGAACTAAAGGTGAAGAAACTGGCAGCCGATGCGCTGCTTCCCTGCTATGCCCATCCGGGTGACGCCGGGTTGGACCTCTTTGCCAATGAACCAGTGGACGTCGCGCCGGGCGAATCACGGCTGGTACATACCGGCATCGCCATTGAGCTGCCGCACGGCACTGAAGCCCAGGTGCGCCCCAGGAGCGGACTTGCGCTGAAGAATCAGGTGACTGTCCTCAACAGTCCCGGCACCATTGATGCAGGCTACAGGGGCGAGGTCTGCGTGATACTTGTCAACCACGGGAAACAGGTCTTCCGTGTCGACAAGCACATGAAGATTGCCCAAATGGTGATTCAGCCGGTACTGGCGGTCGAGGTGGCGGAAACCGACGTCCTTTCCGATACATCACGCGGGACAGGCGGTTTCGGCTCAACAGGTCAAGGGAAACAGCCTTCCCGCTGAATCGCCTGCTGTACGGGCGCAACAGGCCCTGTGTGACAGGCGCAGGCAGACTTGCCGGGTCAGTACCTCATGTTTTCCCGATGCTGAAGCTGCGCGTACCTTTCTGGTAACCTTCCGTCCCGGCTGCGCCAGTCCCCCCGCGCATCGCTGCCTGCCTCTTCAGGTCCTCGATCTGCAGCTTGAGAAGAAACACCCATCCCATCTGAATGACTACGACCAGGCAAAGGATAGGGACAGTCATGGCGTCTCCTTCTTATTATCTGTCGGGCCAGTGCTACTTACCAGCATCACAGACCAGCAACAGCTACTTCAGGCTATAGACAACCGCGAACAACCTGCAAGGCGTTTTCCCTTGCTTATCAAGCACGCTCTGGTAGTTTTCGCCCTGTTGATTGGCCCCTGAACTCCGCAGCCGGTTCACAAGCTTGGCGTCGTTCCGAGGCGCCGGGGAAAGAAACGCGCAACATGAGAACACAGGGTCCCGCTCGGAAAGTGACAATGAAAGATGTGGCCGATGTGGCCGGCATCTCCCAGGCAGCGGTGTCCATGGCCCTTCGCGGACACCCCCGGATCAGCGAAACCCAGCGGGTCAGGATCCGCCAGATCTGCGATGAACTTGGCTACAAGAACTTGCGACCAGGCCGGGTGAGACGGGGTTCAAGGACCCTGCCAGCGCTGACACGCATCGGCCTTGTCACAGTGGGGACTACCCACGCTTCGGCGCTGTTACACCCCATCTCCCTGCGGTGCCAGGACACAGGCACACGACTTGAGGTGCTCTCCCTCCCTGTGCATGAAACCACTCCGCCAACCTGCGACCAGATACTGGAGTTCTCACGGCACCTTGACGGAATCCTGCTCACGGACTGGATAAGTCACGAGATGCTCTCGGTTCTTCATTCGGCCGGAAAACCATACGTCGTGCTGGGGCACATAATGACCGAACCGGGCAGCATGCCCCGCGCAGAACTCGTGAGGACCGTCACCTGTGATGAACGCGACATGGGCCGGTTTGCCGCCCACGCGCTTTTCGAGACAGGACATAGACGCCTGTTGTTCCTGTCCGGAAGCACGCCTGCCGGGCTGTACAACGCGCACTGGCGCGACGGGTTCCGCCTGGCCCACGCCGACCTGGGTTACGCACCCGGCAACGAATTGATGATCACGGCGGACATGCCCGAGGATGAGCGATGCCGGAAGGCTGAAACGGTTTTTGACGGACCGGACTCACCGACAGGTTTTGTTCTGGTCAACTGTGTCACCGCGCGCTACCTGCTTGAGGCCGCACGACGCAGGGGAAAGAGCATACAGCCGCAGAATGCCGTGATGGGAGACTTCCCGCAGCAGGTTGCGGCAATCGGCCTGCAGGGATGCGGGATCCTTGCGCCCGATTTTGAGGCAATCGCCGACCAGGCGCTGCACCTGCTGACAAGGCAGTGCGCCGGTGACAAGAACTTCCACGGCGAAGTGACTGTGCCGTTTCTTGCCTGCGGATTCGACAGGGATTGAGGCAGCCCGCTGTTCCGCCGCAAGGGTTACGGAAGCCGGCGGTTGCGTTCCCTCTTCAGGATCTCCTCAATCAGGCGGCGGTTTGCCGCGATCAGGTCCGCAAGTATGCCCACAGTGAACAGGAAACCGCTCATGAGGAACAGCATCACTCCTAGCATCAGCGACTGGATGTGGCCGTTGCCGCTTTCGAACATGTAGAAGTACAGGTAACGCAGGCAAATCAACAGCGCCACGATGAAGCATACACCTGCGGCGGCAAGGAACACTCTCAAAGGGTCGGTGGTGGTGTACACCCTCAACATCGTGGAGGCTGATTTTCGCACAAAGCCGAACATCGATTTGGCCAGGCGGGAATCACGAAGCTTCGGGTTCGTCCGTATCGGCACGTGCATCACGGCCAGCCGCTTCCGTCCCGCATGGATGAGAGTCTCCAGTGTGTAAGAAAAGTCACTCACCACGTTCAGCTCAAGCGCGGCTTCGCGCGTTATTGCCCTGAAACCACTGGTTGCATCGGGCACATCCATGCCTGCGAACTTGCCGGCAACAACGCTTCCATGATGCTGCAGCACCTTCTTGAGCCATGAGAAATGCTCGATGGAATGAGTCTCGCGGTCACCGATGACGATATCGGCCTCCCTGTTAACGAGAGGCCCAACCAGCTTCACAATGTCGGCGCCGCAGTACTGGTTGTCCGCATCGGTGTTGACGATTATGTCGGCGCCCCGTTCAAGGCAGCTGTCAAGGCCAAGCATGAAGGCCCTTGCCAGGCCGCGGTTCTTCGGAAAACCCACAACATGATGTACCCCGCATTCCTTCGCCACTTCGCGGGTGCGATCCGAACTGCCGTCGTCCACAACCAGGTATTCCACGATATCCACGCCGGGGATCTTCTTCGGCAAATCCGCTATCGTAACGGGCAGGGTCTTTTCCTCGTTGAAGCACGGAATCTGAATTATGACTTTCACCATGCTCTATCTCCTACACCATCCCGTCGAACGACGCAAGCGCGACCGTGCGGCGGAAACCGGCTTGACCTTGCACTCCATCTGTGGCATTTGGGGCACCGAATCGAACGCGGAGGTGCGAGATGGCAAAGATTGCTATGATCGGAGCGGGAAGCCTGGTTTTCTGCAAGACACTGTCCATGGACATCATGTCCACCCCTGCCCTGCAGGACAGCGAAATATGCCTGATGAGCCGCACCAGGCCCAAGCTGGACAGGATGGAAGCTTTTTTGAAACGCGTTGTCAAAGCGAACAACCTCCCCACGAAGATCACGGCCACGCTGGATCGGCGCAAGGCCCTCGAAGGGGCCAAGTTCGTCATCGTAATGATCCAGGTCGGCGGGGTAGACGCATTCAAATTCGACTACGAGATCCCCATGAAGTATGGCGTCGACCAGTGTATCGGCGACTCGCTCGGACCGGGCGGAATATTCCGGGGCCTCCGGACCATACCGGTGCTGCTCGACATCATACGCGACATGAAGGAAGTCTGCCCGGACGCGGTATTGCTGAACTATGCAAACCCCATGGCGGCGGTATGCTACGCGCTCGGGCGCGTATCCGACATTCCCTACATCGGCCTGTGCCACGGCGTCCAGACTACGCTTGACCTGATCAGCCGCTACGTTGACGTGCCAAAAGACCAGATTGATTTCGTCTGCGCCGGCATCAACCACATGGGCTGGTTCCTTTCCCTGAAAGACAAGCGGAACGGGCGCGACCTGTACCCGGTTCTGCGAGCCAACATCGAGAAGCCGGGTTACTACGTCAATGAGAAGGTGCGCAGCGAAGTCATGAGGCACTTCGGGTACTTCATGACCGAGAGTACCGGGCACCTCTCGGAATATATCCCCTGGTTCCGTCATCACAAGCGGGCACTGGCGCTCTACTGCGATGAGCCGGGATTCGGCGGCGCATCGGGCGCGTACTACAACTACTGCAGGATGATAGCAGGGAAGTATGACCACGTGGACTATCTCGAAATGGAAGACAGCACGGTTGGCAAGCGCAGCGTGGAGTACTGTTCTTATATTCTCGAAGCCATGCTCACGGACCGCATATTCAAACTGAACGGCAACGTCAGGAACGACGGCTACATAACCAACCTCCCCCAGGGCTGCTGTGTCGAGGTCCCCGTCTATGTTGACCGGCGCGGTCTGCATCCCTCGCGCATTGGCGCCCTGCCGCCGCAGTGCGCCGCTTTGAACCAGAGCAACGTGACCGTGCAGGGCCTGGCCGTGGAAGCCGGTCTGACCGGGAACCCGGAGCATGTCATGCAGGCAGTGGCAATGGATCCGCTCACGTCGACACGTCTGACCCTGGCCGAGATACGGCAGATGACCGCCGAAATGATGAAGGCCGAGCAGCAGTGGCTCCCGCAGTTCAAGGGACGCGCGCTCAAGCCGACGCCGGTCATACGCATCCCGAAGAACGTGAAACGCGTCGATGTTCCGCTTGACCCGGCCCTCGCCATAGCAAATCGCTTCGGCGAGCTGGCTGCCCGCAAGACAAAATAGGCACACCCGGGAACGGTTGGCCTCGGAGAAAACATATGAAATACCGATTGCTTGGAAAGACAGGTGTCAAGGTATCTGAAGTCGGGCTTGGCACATGGCAGCTTGGAGGAGCCGACTGGGGTGTGGTCAGCGAGAAAGACGCCCTCGCCATCCTTCACAAGGCGGTCGACCAGGGGGTGAACCTCCTCGACACGGCCGACGTCTACGGCCTTGGCACGAGCGAACGGTTCATCGGCAAGTTCCTGAAGGAGACCCGCGAGACCGTTAACGTGACGACCAAGCTGGGACGGGTGGTATGGGTTCAGCAGAAAGGCTGGCCAAAGAAGTTCACCCTTGCCATGGCCAGGGAGGCAACGCAGCAGTCCCTGAAGAACCTCGGCGTGGATTCGATATTCCTCCAGCAATGGCATTGTGTGCCAACGGAATGGCTTCGCCAGGGCGACGTGCTGGAGCACCTCGAAACCCTGAAGAAGGAAGGCCTCATACGCAACTGGGGATGCAGCGTGGAAACGGTTGAAGAAGGCCTCATCTGCGCCGGGCACAAGGGCTGCGCCTCGCTGCAGGTCATATACAACATCTTCCGCCAGAAATTGACCGACGAGCTCCTTCCCGTGGCAAAGAAGAATAGCGTCGGCATCCTCGCAAGGGTCCCTCTTGCCAGCGGCCTCCTGACCGGAAAGTTCTCACATGGCCAGAAGTTCGCGGAAAAGGATCACCGCAACTACAATGCAGACGGTAAGGCGTTCAATGTCGGCGAGACTTTCGCCGGGTTGCCCTTCGAGAAAGGTGTGGACCTGACGGACAAGATCAGGACGATCCTGAAGCCCACTGAATCCGTGCCCATGGCCGCCATGGCGCTGCGGTGGATACTCGACCACGACGCCGTCTCAGCCGTGATCCCTGGCGCTACAAAGCTGAGCCACGCCGCGAGCAATGCACAGGGTTCGGGCCTGAAGCCCCTGAGCAGAGAAACCCACGACGCCCTCGCACAACTCTACAGGAAAGAGATCGCACCCGCGATCCGCGGACCCTACTGAGGAAATCCCATGCTCGACCACTATGTCATGTTCAGGTTGAAGCCCGAATGCAAGAAGGACCTGCCGGAGGTAGTCAGGCAGCTGAAACAACTGAAGCAGGATGTTCCGGCAATCAGGTTCGCCGAGGTGTTCACGGACTCGCTGCACGGTCAGCATTCGTTCGACGTGATGTTCCACATCAGGTTGGACAACGTGGACGCCTTCAAGAAAGACTACATGCTCCATCCGAAACACGTGCCCGTGCAGAAGTACATCGAGGCACGCGTGGCGGGCATTGCCGATATGGACGTAACGACCTGAAAAAGCCCCTTCTCCCCGCAGATGCGATGCCGGTCAGGCCGGCTTCGTCACCGCGGCATCGCACAGCGCGGTCAGCTTGAGAGTGAGGAGCCCATCGTGGTAGTCGGACGGATTGTCGGACCAGTTCCCGCTGCCGACCATCGCAAGGAACCGCTTGTTCTGGTGCTCGTAGTTCTGCCCGCCGTCCTGGCCGAAAATGCGCCGGTCGTTGCCATCATCCACCGTCAACGAGTTGTTACCCGTGTTCAGGCGATAGACTCGTTTCTCGCCCGAGAGAAGGATCTCGTTTCGCCAGGTGTCGCCTACCCATGTATGGACGTGGCTTCCGGCGGAGCCGTTTTCGAAAAGGAAACTGAGGGCGAATACCTCTTCTATGGTGTACCCCTTCTTCTTGCGGTGTACCGGGTTGGCTGCAAAACCACGGACGGTCCTGACCTCGCCCATGAGCATGCGGAGCAGATCGAGGTTGTGGGTCGCCTGGTCAACCAGCGCGCCGCCTGACTTCTCCTTCTCGTAGAACCACGGCGGAAGGCTGTTCTTCAGGCTGACATCGCAGGCGTAGAGGGACTGGACCAGGTGGATCCGGTCGTCCGCCATCTCCTTGCGGAGCCGCTCGATCACCGGCATGGACCGGAACACGTACCCGATCTGCACATGCGCCTTCCGTTTCCTGAGCTGCGCATCAATACGGTCGCCCCTGTCCACATCGCGCTCGACCGGCTTCTCACAAAACACGGGGATCCCCTTTCGGGCACAGGCCACCAGTGGTTCCTCGCGCACCTGTGGCGGAGTACACACCCAGACTGCGTCGAGGTCCTCTTTGCCGAGCATCTCGTGCAGATCGTGATAGGCGTTGCCGCCGTACTCCGCCTGCCTCTTCTTCAGGTTCTCGTCGTTTATGTCACAAAGGGCCGTAATTCTCACATCAGGCCGGGTCTTGAGGTACCTGAGGTGAACCGGTGAGATCCCGCCAGTACCGATGAATCCTGCACGTATCATCTGCTTTCTCCTTAGCTCTGCCTGGAGACTGCCCGGGGAATAACTCTCATCAGGCGCGTGCTATCAGTTTCTCCAGGTACCCTATTGTCTCTGCAATGTCCTTGCGCTGTTGCTCACCCGATATCTCGCGCTCGATGATGTACGCGCCCTTGTAGCCTATCTCGCCAAGCCGTCTGACGAACTCGGGAAAACGCACTTTGCCCTGGCCCACCTTCACTTCGTGTCCCAGGTGCATGGGCTCGGTCGGGTACACACCATCCTTGGCGTGGATGCCCTTCACGTGCTTCCCGAACACGTCCAGCGCATCAATCGGGTTGGCACGGCCGTAGAGAATCAGGTTGGCAGGATCAAGGTTCACGCCGAGATTGCCGGTCCCGACGGATTCGATGAGACGGAGCATTGTGACTGGTGTCTCCTGTCCGGTTTCGAACCAGAACTCCACGCCACGTTTCCTGCAGTGGAGCGCGATATTGCGAACAGTATCGACGACTTCACGGAACAGCGGATCTTTGGCGTTCTCGGGGATGAAACCAAGGTGGGTGACAATCGCCCCTATGCCGGCGGACTCTGCAAAGTCGGCCGCTTTCTTCAGCGCCGCAACGCGGATCTTCCTGTACCGCCTCGGCACGATGCCCAGCGTCAGCGGCCCGTCGACGAAATCCCATACTGCCGGGCCGGGCCAACCGGCCCAGAGCGACGTCACCTTCACACTGCCGCTGCGCATCTCGCGAGCCAGCGTCCTTGCCCGCTCCGCCGTGTATAGTTTGACGTTCCAGCAACACACCTGGCACGCTTTCAGTCCGAAATCCTGCACGTATTTTAGAACAGGTCCTTCAGCAGGCAGACCCGCCATCACCCCTACCTGATTCCGCATTTGCTCCCCCTGGCTTTGAATACCGTGCCTGAAGACACAAGGAGCCGGCATTGTACCCAACTGCCGGTGGTCTGCAACGCGGAAACATGCGCGAAACGAGCTCGCGTCCCAACCATTGGAATTGCACCACGCGCCGGCACCACCTACGATACACCCATGAACTTCCCAAACGGACAACACTGTCCGAACGGGCTCCGGGGCAGCCTTGTCGCTCCTGCATTGGCCGCTATCATGGCCGCCGGCTTCCTGTTGCCGCCATGCCTCAATGCCGGGAGCATAACGGTGAAGCTTGACCCGTTTGCCCACTACCGGGATGGCGTTGTGTCCATCGACATCACAGCCGCCAACCTTGGAAACACGGCCGCAAAATCCTTCTGCGTCGAAGCTGAACTGGACGGAAACTGGCAGGCCAGCAGGACCATATCATTCCTGAAACCGGAAAAACCGCGGAAGTTCCATTTTGACTTTGCCGCGCCCGCCCGACCCGGGGTCCATACGCTGTTTGTCCGTGCCACGTATGTCGATGCCAACAACTACCCGTTCTCCGCGATCCGCGTGCTTCCGGTTGTCACGGCCGTTCCACCTGATGGCCAGCCGCCGGTCGATATCGCCATCGATCGGGCAGCCCCGCAAACCGGAATGGGTGTGGTGCTCGCAGTCACTTCGCACGCCGAGGCCCGGATAGATGCCGTCGTCAGGTTGCTCCTGCCCGATGGCATTGCCGCACAGCCCGACAGCGTGCCCGTGCGCCTCGAGCCCGGGAAGAAGGCATCCTTGCCATTTCCCCTCACCGCCACCTCGGCCATGCCCGGCTCCACGTACTCAATAGCCGGCGCCGTGGATTGGATCAGCCAGGAAGGTCAGCACTGCAGCGTATCCGAGACAACGTCGGTCAGGACTCCGGCCGCTTCATGGAAGAAACACCTCCCGGGAAGAACAGCGGGTATCACCATCGCTGTCGTGTTCCTGGCCCTTTTTCTCGCTGCACAGGTGCGACCGGCGCTCTGCCGCGGGCCGGCCGGTGAAGGCCCCTGGCAGTTGTTGTTCGCCGGAGCCGTGTGGATGGCCATATTCACGTGGCTCATGTACTACATTCCACCTGCACTGCTCTTCACGGACACGATGGCCGTGGGCGGGGATACTCCTGCCCACAATTACCTCGCAAGCCACCTTGGCAAGTCCCTCTTCCATGGAGGAAGTATCATATCGTGGGCATCCGGCTGGTGGTGCGGTTTTCCTATGTTCCAGTACTATTTCCCCCTGCCCTATTCGCTCATGGCGCTTCTGTCCGCGGTGATCCCTTTCAATGTTGCGCTCCGGCTGGTGAGTTTCGCCGGTGTATTCACACTCCCCGTAGCAGCATGGGCGATGGCGCGCTGGTTCCGCCTTCAGCGCCCGATCCCGCTCCTCATGGCAGTTGCCTCCGTGCCCTTCCTGTTTGTCAAGACACACACAATGTGGGGGGCAAACGTCTACAGCACGATGTCCGGCATGATTGCCAACAGCCTCGGTTTCTCTCTTATGCTCCTGTTCCTGGGTTCCTGTTACCGCGACATTGACGACAACCGCATGAGGCCCGGGACCGTGATCCTGGGCACTCTTCTCACGGCGTCACACTTCTTCACGACACTGATCGGCGGGCTGGCAGTTGCCGTCATGCCCTTCCTGCTGAAGCCAAACAGGATACGACAGGCCATCGCCATACTCTGCGCCGAGGGCCTTCTCGTCAGCCTGCTCATGGCATGGTGGCTGGTCCCACTGGTGGCCAAGCAGGGCTATGCCGTCGATTTTGGCAGTAACTGGGAAATTTCGCTTGTCGGATCCATGCCGCAATACGCGCTATGGCTGTCTCCCTTTGCCGCATGGGCCGTGGTTGAAGGCATACGTAAACGTTCGGCGTTTGTCTTCGTCCTCGTCCATGTGCTGGCCATCTCGCTTGCGCTCTTCTACTGGGGACAACCCCATGTCTCGCCCATCTTCGTGAACGTCAGGCTCTGGCCATTCATGTTCTTTTCCCTCCTGGCACTGGAAACATGCGGTATAGGGTTCATGATCTCCGGCTGCAGGGCCGTGCCGCTTGCCGTGCTGGCCCTGGTGGCACTCAGCCTGACCGCGGGAATGGACCGGCCGCGCGATGCATCCGCGTGGGCAAGATGGAACTATGCCGGTGTCCAGCAGGGCCCCTGGGGCGAAGTTTTCGACAAGTTGGTCCGTCCGCTCGACGGCACGCCCGGTCGCCTTGCCAACGATCTCCACCCGGACAACCACGCTTTCCTGGGCTCAACGCGCATTTTCGAGAGTGTACCTCACCTCGTCAACAAGCCGATCCTTGAAGGCGGCCTGGTGAATTCCGCCGCCGGTTCACTCTATTCGTACTACGTCCAGGGCGAGAGTTCGAAGAGCTGCGCCGGGTATCCGTCGATGGTGAAGCCCCCCAGCTTCAACATCACCAACGCAACGATTCACTGCAAGTTGTTCAACGTGAAACATTTTATCGCCTGCTGGAACAAGACGCAGGAGGCCCTCGATCGGAGCCCGGCGTGGAAGTTTGTCGGCGCTTGCAGGCGCTGGCAGTTGTACGAACTGACAACCCATGACGGTCGCTACGTGACAATCCCCGAGTTTGCACCCGTGCCTGTCCGCGTATCCGACTGGAAGTCTGCATCGCTGGACTGGCTCTACAAGATCGAGGCCATAGACAGGCCTTTCGTACTGCTCGACGCCGATACGCCGTGGCCGGACAGTCTCACCCCGCCCGTTCCCGAGAAAGCCTTCCGTGCCTGGCTGGCCGACACGGCAGGTTCGGCAATTGATGCTTCCTTGTTCAGCTCGAACGAGCCTTCCGGCGTGACGGAGGAGACCGTTACAGACGACCGGATTCTTTTCAGGACCACCGCGATCGGCCGGCCGCACATCATCAAATGCACATGGTTCCCGAACTGGAAGGTGCGCGGGGCATCGATGGTATACCGCGTTACCCCGTGTTTCATGCTTGTCTACCCGCAACAGGAAACAGTCGAAATTTACTATGGTTCTACCGTGGCCGATCGGATCGGTTGGGCGCTCTCCTGTGTCGGGTGGCTGGCCGTATGCTGCATCGTGTTCCGTACCGTACGTTACGCCCGGCATCCGCCCGAACATCCTTGAACCCCGGCCCTTTGTGCCGGTATCGTCCGGATATAGATTTCAATGAGCTTCAAGACCTCTCTCCTCAAGTGGATGGATACCGCGGTTGGCGGTCCGCTGTGCCGTACGGCGGGAACAGTCGACCACTTCACGCGGCGCAATGCCTCTTTCCCGGCGCCAGTCCAGGCCGATACCGTCAGCAGAATCCTGGTTATCCGACCGGGCGGAATGGGCGACATGGTCATGTTGCTGCCCGTCCTCGCCAGCCTGGGCGAGCACTTCCCGGCTGCCCGTCTTTCGGTGGTGTGCGAGAAGAGGAATCTCGCCATACTCGGGCTCGCACGATCTGCTGCCGACGTGTTCGCATATGACCGCGAGCCACTGCGTGTGCTCCATGGCCTCCATTCGACCCGGTACGACATCGCCATCGACACGGAACAGTTCCATCACTTCTCTGCGCTTTTTGCCTACTGGAGCAGGGCACCGGTGCGGGTCGGCTTCAAGATCAACCCGACCCGCAATGCGCTCTACACCCACCTGGTCAACTATGCGCCGGACGGTCCCGAAGGCGAGCAGTTCCTGAACCTGCTGTCCCCGCTCGGAATACCGAGAGCGCCCTACCGGCTGCAGGGAACCCTGCGCGAGAAGATCGTCCCCGATAACGAGTTCGTACAATCCGTCGCAGGAGGCACGGACCCCTATTGCGTGTTCCATCCCGGGACAAGCAACGCCTACAAGCTCTGGGACACCGCCCGTTACACGGAGCTTGCCCGGTTGCTCAAGAAACACCACGGTTTGAGATTCATTATCACGGGCAGCCGTGGCGAGCGTGACATTGCCGACCGTGTAGCCGGGATGATTCGTGACGGCGGCATTGAGGCAACATCCATAGCCGGCCATGCAAGCCTGCTGCAGGCCGTTTCTGTCATACGTGGAGCGAGGCTCTTCGTCGGCCCGGATTCAGGCATGGGCCATCTGACAGTGGCCGTTGGAGTGCCCACTGTTATCCTTTTCGGCCCGAGCGACTCGGACAAGTGGGGCGCGACCGGAGGTACGCATGCCGTGGTAAACGGCAGGGCTCCCTGCGCCCCTTGCTTCATATTCGGCTACCACAAGCCCTGTCACCGGCTCGATTGCATGAAGGTGATCACAGCAGCGGCGGTATTCGACGCATGTGAAAGAGTGCTTGCGACAGCCGGGCAATGAACGACCTTGCCTGCGTCAGGGGATAGCGGCAGGCGGTTCACGTTCGCCCGCCCAGGCTTCACGCATCATGCGGCTCGCCTTTTCGTACTCGGGAAAACCGCGAGTCCATGCAAGCGCATCAACGGCCCGCGAGAAGTCTCCTGCCTTCACACACAGTTCCACCATGGCCAGGTGATTAAACGGGCTCCAGAAGCTCCAGTTCCTGTAGGCATCCCAGTAGGCTACCGCGCCTGCCGGGTCAGTACTTGACATCAGGCGTGCACGCAGCAACCGCATCTGGCGCTTGTAAGGGTTCAGGACAAGCGAAATGTGGCACCAGTGGGCGGCGATCCGCTCCATTTCATTCTTCCTGGCAGGATTGCGCAGTGATTCACGACGCGCCGTGGCAGCACCCAGCGTGCAGGCGAGGTAGTGCATGGGATACAACCTGTGGATGCGATCCACCCTGCGAAGCACTCCGTCCACGTGATTCTTCGCAACACCATACTTTGCCTGGTGATACAGAACCTGGGCCATCGATACCCGCACCCCGTAAACCACCCCGGCGGCCGCAAGTACCGCAAGAGACCAGGCAAGCGCGACAAGGTAACCGTTAGGCTTCATGGCAAGTCAACTCCGATGCAAGTGGCGTCAGCTCCGCATGCATGGCGTAACACCCCGGGACAGGGCGCGCCGCATCACCGGTCAGACCGCTTCACATCACTCGCTGCAACACTGTTCGTTCCAACCTGGATACCCGGGACAAGCCAGCCCTGCTTAAGCGGTTCAAGAAGGTGCCTGACCTTCGACAACATCCGACCGGACTTTTCCGCCTGTTCCGCTGCAATCCTGGAAGCGCGGGAAGCCTCACCGGGTTCGACGGCCGCCTCGGCAGCCTGACGCTGATCCCCGGCAACGGAAACGGCACGGCCCATCGCTTCGACCAGGAAGACTATCTCTTCGACCTGATCCCTGGCGTCTTCCGTACCGTCAAATGCCCGGCGAAGCTGTTTTCTGCCCTCGCGGATTGCCGCCCTGTCGCCCTCCCGCAGCAGCTGTGCACATTTCGTCTCGGCATCAGACTCGGCTGCAATCGCATTCTCAAGAGCCCGAAATGCCACCTCCCGGCTCAATCGTCCTTCCACAAGGGTAGCGGACGCCGCCTCGGCGGAAGCCCGGGCAGCGGCAGCCTCGGCGGGAAACTTCGGGTCGGCAATGGTCGATGCAGGGACGTATCCCAGTGCCATGGCAACAAGGAAGAGAATATGACAGCGCACGAAAGAATACCTCACAGGAACCATCGACGCGGCACGATTATGTTATCGTTGGGTCTTATCAGGGGATCCTTGTCTTTCAACTCCCTGATCCGCTTCGCATCGAAAATAAGGACTTTATCGTCCCGCCTTATTTCAATCTTGGTTTCCTTGGCAAAATCCGTGAAACCGCCTGCCATGGCAACGGCTTGCAGCAAGGTCACGTCACCGTTCAACTGGAAACTGCCCTGGCGTTGGACCTCGCCCTGGACATAGAACTCCTCGTCCTGCGCAACAACGATGACGGTTATCTTGCGATAGTAGCCGCCGTCGACATAGCTTGTCTCAATTGCCTTCTCGGCCTCGGGCATGGTCTTCCCCTCGACCTTCACTTCTCCTATGAGAGGCAGAGTAACGCACCCGAGATTGTCGACCACCTCCTGGACCTCTTCCGCTGGCTGAATACCGCGCAATGAAATCGTGAGCTTGTCTCCCTGCTTCACCTGGCGTCCCGAACCATGTACTTTCGGCGTCGCAGCACCGGATGGCTGGGCCTGTTGCGTCGGACGTTTCACCCCTGAAGGCTTGGCCGCGGCTGTGCCTGCAGCCGGCCTCGTCGACTCTTGTGCGCCTGCGCCGGTCCAGCCGGCCGTGTCACGCCCACGCTCATCCGGCCTGAACGCAGCCATGGGCCGCCCCCCCACCGAATCGGAGGCACAGCCTGCAAGCAACAGGATCGCCAGCGGAGCCACGAGAACGGCAACTCGCGCAACAGCGACCCGCAACAGCCATCGTCCCGTCTTTCTCATGAGGCCTTTCCCTTGGAGGGAGCCCTGTCAGGATACGAGTAGTAGTGCTGGTGATAGTAGTAGTACGAGTGGTCGCGCGAAATGTTTATGTTGTTGAGAACAACGCCGAGCAGGTTGCATCCGAGATTCTCAACCATCGCCTTCGCACGCACTGAGACTGCTTTCGGATACTTGCGGTGCTGGATCACAAGAAGAACGCCGTCCATCTCGCGCACCAGGGTGGAGGCATCGCTGACGCCAATCATAGGCGGCGCGTCAAACAGGACAACGTCATAGCTCTGCTTCAGGGCCGCGACAACCTGTTTGACGCGTTGACTGTCAAGGATCCCATGTACCGCAGTCTGCAGTTTGCCGCTCGAAAGAAAATCAAGGTTCTGGATACTTGACGCAACCACCGCCTCTTCCAGCGACAGGTCACCAACGAGGACATTGGCCAGCCCCTTGGCGTTTGAAACCCCGAACATCCTGTGTTGCCGGGGCCGGTGCAAGTCAGAATCAACAAGTATCACCCGCTCCCCCAGGCCTGCGCACACGTACGCCAGATTGAACAGAGTGAGTGACTTGCCCTCGCCAACGCTGCCACTGGTAACACAGAGCGCCTTCCCCCCCTGGAACTTCTTCGAGAAACGGATGTTGGTCCGCAACACGCGATAGGCCTCCTGGTGAGCGGGATCGGCAGCCTTATCGGTAAACGCTTTGACCTTCTGAGGGATAACCCCAATCACCGAAGCCCCCATGCTGCGCTCTATCTCCTCAATCGTCTTTACAGAAGTGTCGAGGTACTCAAGGAAGTAGGCCAGGCCCACACCGGCCGCGAGCCCCATAAGTATGCTCAGGACAATGTTCAGCGTGATATCAGGACTGACCCAGTTGGTCGGGTCGGCCGGCAACGCCGGCTCGATGACATCAACTATCGTGCGCGGGATCTTTTCCTCGACCCTCTCCTCATTGTAACGCATCTCGAGCTCATCGCGCATCTTGCGGGCATGCTCAACGGCTTCGCGCGCCTTGTCGAACTCGCGGTGGCCACCACCGGCCGCCAGGCGCTCCTCGTTCTTGATGTCCTCAAACATCTTGGCCATGGTGTCGTACTGGGCCTTGACCTGCTCGTATTCAGCCTGCACAGCAGTGCGTAAACCCTTCAACGCCTCGGTTATCTTGACCTGTATTTCGCGCAAGCCCGCCTGGGCCTTCTCCACCTCAGGATGCTTGGGACCAAGGGAAGACTCCGCCAGGCGGCTGAGCTCAACATCCAGCCTCCTGCGGGTCGCCACGAGTTCTGCCAGCGCCGGATCGTCGACCAGGTGGGGCCCCACCGCAACCAGGTCCTCTGCAGAAAGGCTCTGGACCTTCTCCATCCGCGCCTTCTTTGTCTCCAGGTCCATCCGCAGACGGATCAGCTGCATTTCCACTTCCCGGATATGAACCTTGGTCAGGGTGCTGTCCGTCCCGCCGGCAGAACTGGTGACGTCTATCTGGTACTCCTTGCGGACCCGCTCGAGCTCATCTTCTGCTGCGGCAACCTTCTTCTGAAGGTCGTTGACCGATTGCTCCAGGGCTTCAAGCGCCTTGGACTTGACGTCGCGCCGACGCCGCATCGTCTGGTCCCTGTATACCCTGGCAATTTCGTTTGCGATCGTTGCGACATCCTCACAGACAGTCTCGCGCGGTTCCGAGAGCGTAACCCGGATCTCTATCAGCGTGGTTTCACGATACTGCTGTACCCGCATGGCCCCGGAGATTATCTGGACCGTCCGGCGAAACGCCTTGTCACCAAGCGCTTCAAGGTATCCGATCGCCTTGCCCAGTTTTTCATCGAGTCGCAGGTTGCGGACTACTTCCTCAACCACCGGCTCCGACTGGATTATCTCGAACTGCGTCCTGAGAAAGTACTGATCAAAGCGACCACGAGACTGGCCGACCACCTCGATATCCGGTTCGTCATCTTTTACGGATATAACCGTTGAAGCCGAATACGACTTGGGCATGTTGTAGGTGATCAACACACCGGAAAGGACAACCAGGAGCGCCACCGCAATGACAATTTCCTTGCGGGAACTGACAACCCGCCAGTAATCAAGGAAATGGAGACTCTCCTGCGTTTCAGTCATGCGCCCCTCTGACCAGCGTTGCCAATGCGCACAATGCGATTCCGTTCACAGCCCGAAGGGCGCTGGCTCGCTACAAGCTGAAGGCCCCAACACCGCCGGTATCAGAACGCCCGGGACAGCGTGAGTGATGTTGCGTTCCGGTCAAACTCAACCGTCACGTCTGTCGTGACGTTCTCGTGAGTCTGCGCAATTCGCAGTGATGTGTAGTCACCGATGCTGAAAGTCGCTCCGGCACCGATGATCAACCTCTTATCATCCCCCTCAGACGAGAATGAGGACTCCGCACCTGACGGGATGGTTTCTTCTTCGTAGGTCCCGACCCTGTACTGCCCGGTAACGTCAAGCCTGACGCGTTCGGAGGTCTTCCAGTCCACCCCCGCCGAACCATAGGTCTCTTCCTGTGAAGCAAACGGGAAAACGTCGGAATTCCTGATTGTCTTGCCGACAGCAACCGTGAACTTGGTGTCGGGCTGAGGGCTGGCAGCCACAGACAGGTCCAGGTATGGGCCGCTCTTGTTCTCGATCGTTTTGTCTTCGTATGTGGCCTGCACAAAGCCGGCTCTCAGCTCGGCCCTTATCCTGTCACTGAGGAGATAATCAAAGCCGGCGGCGCCCGCAGTGGTCTCGAAACCGCGCTTGATCCCTACGGAACTCTTGTAGTCATACGTATCCATACGGCCCATCAGCGCAATACCCAGCTGGCGGCTTATTCCGTACCAGACGCTGGCACGCCCGCCAACGCCATCCTCGTCAGAATCCCTGGCCCGTTCCTTGTCATTGTATTTCTTTGTCGACATGGACCCGGACAGGTTGCCGCTCATCTGTCGGCTCAAAGGAACATTCATGCCCAGCATGGCCTGGTTCAGGATGAAACTGCTGTCCCGACGAAGCGTCGTCCCGTACTGCTGTACCGCCGGATCATCCGTCATGTAGAAATTATCCATCACACGGATGGCGGCGCGCTGGCCCATGCTCAGGCTGGCGTCCAGGATCAGCTCCTGGAGCAGTTCCGAGTCGTTCTGGGTATCCGCCGGTTTAGTACGGAACCTGTACGAAGGAGCATAGGTGAATACCAGGGATGAATCGCCCTTGTCCATGTTGACATCGACACGGGGCTGGAGGGACAAATCGATATTGTCCTCGCCCTTCGCCGAGGAATCACGGTTGTCCGTGTACGAGGAAATCAGGTTGACAGACAGTTTTACCGGCCTTGCGTCCTCGGCCCTGGCGACAACACTCCCTGCAAGCAGAACCGTAACGCAGAGCAACCCGAAACACCGCAACACTTTACTGTGCATAGCTTCTCTCCTCCGGCTATAGGCAGGCACACTGGCTCCGCAGCCTGTTTGTCCCACTTTGGACCCTATTCAATGCTTTTATTCTTGTAGCCCGACAGGCATGCGCGGGTCAACTAGAAAAACTGGGCGAAAGGGCTCTTTTTTAGGGGGAATACACCAGAGACCGGTTGAACCCGGGGGGCCCCCTCTGTTAGTCTCCACTCCACGCATCCACCGGGAAAGGCGCGGTTTGACCGCATGACGCAGAAAACCTCTTTTTCGTTCAAGCTGGCAAAAGACCAACAGGCGACCCTCATAGACATCCTCCGTGGCGGCAATTACCGGCCGGTTCCCGTTGAACACACCGTGGCCGCCGTCGAAACCCCCGATTGCCGCATAAACCTCTACAAGAGCGGTACCTGTCTGGTGCAGGGCCAGGGCGCCGAGGAGTTCGTGACTTTCGTGCTCGAACCACTGGTGCTCCAACAGGCCACTGTCGGTTACGAGGATGTCCTGAACCCCGAAGGTATACAGCCTCACATGGGCGTGGATGAAAGCGGAAAAGGCGACTTCTTCGGACCACTGGTGGTTGCCGCAGCCTACGTGGACCAGGACCTGGCCGAACCCATGCGCAAAATGGATGTGAAGGACAGCAAGCGGATAACCAGCGACGACAAGGCACGCCAGATCGGGCGCGACCTGCGCAAGATGCTAGGCAGACGATACGCCGTCATCAAGATAGGTCCCGAGGCCTACAACCGCCTCTACGCCAAGATGCGCAGCGTGAACACCATCCTGTCATGGGCCCATGCCCGTGCAATCGAGAACCTGCTCGAGGCCATACCTGACTGTCCCCGGGCAATCTCGGACCAGTTCGGCAATGCCGCCCAGGTTACCCGCGCACTGATGAAGAAGGGCCGCGAGATCGAACTGATCCAGAGACACCGCGCGGAATCGGACCTGGCCGTGGCCGCGGCCTCAATAATCGCTCGCGAAGGATTCTTGTTTGCACTCAGCGACTTGAAGCTGAAGTACGGCATGACCTTCCCAAAAGGCGCTTCACCCGCAGTCAAGGAAGCCGCCGTGTCGCTCGTCCGCCAGAAGGGTCCGTCCATCCTCCTTGAAACGGCCAAGTGCCATTTCAAGACGACTGATGAGGTACTGGCTTCGGCGGGCTCTTCACGCAAGGACCTGGGACCGGCGGGAGCCGCCGTGTCAAAACCTGCAGGTTCTTTTCATTTCAGGAAGAAACAGGCGGGCTCACCTGTCGAGCGCTGAACGTATCTCGCGGACCAGTCTACCGAGCCTGCCCTGCTGTGCTGCCCGTACAAGCGCGCTTCCAACAACCACGGCGTCGGCTTTCCTTGCCGCAACGCGCGCCTGCGCGCCGCTGGCAACTCCGAAGCCCACGGCAATCGGAAGACGCGTCACCCGCCGCAGCGCGGCGACATGCCTGGCAACATCCGGAGGTATTCCTTTTCGTTCGCCGGTAACGCCGGTGACCATTATGTAATAGACAAAGCCATCCGCATCGCGCAATACGCGCCGGGCCCTTTCCAGCGGCGTGGTCGGCGCAACCAGCGGTATCCAGCAAAGGCCCGCCCGCCGCACCGCGCTGCGGAACTCATCGGCCTCCTCGTGCGGCATATCAACAACCAGGAATCCATCCACACCGGCCGCCGCGGCGTCCGCGGCCAGCCGCTTGAAACCATACCGGTAGAACGGGTTGGCATACCCGAACAGGACGACCGGAGTATCGCTACCCCGACGCAATTGCCGCACAAGGCCAAGTATCCTGCGAAGGTCAAAACCGTTGGCAAGCGATCTCTGCGACGCCGCCTGGATCACGGGCCCGTCCGCCGTGGGATCCGAGAACGGCACGCCGACTTCAAGCACATCCACGCCGGCGCTAACAGCCGTCTGCAAGTGACGTAACGACGCAGCCATCGTGGGGTCGCCGGCAGTGAGGTACCCCACCAGTCCCTTCCGGCCCTCCGCCCGCAGCCGCTTGAATGCCTGTTCAATGCGATTCATGTTCAATCACGCTGTCAACATCCTTGTCGCCCCGGCCCGACAGGTTCACGACCATGATGGCCCTGTTCCCGAGGCGCCTTGCCCGTTTCTTTGCCTCGGCTATGGCGTGTGCCGATTCGAGAGCCGGCAGAATACCTTCCAGCCTGCTCAATTCGTGGAAAGCCGCAAGCGCTTCGTCATCCGTAACCGTACAGTACTCCACGCGCCCCGTTGCAGACCACTGGGCCAGCTGGGGGCCAACCCCGGGATAGTCGAGGCCCGCGCTGATCGAGTGGGCATTCCGCACCTGTCCGCCGTCGTCCTGCAGCACGTAAGTCCTGCTGCCGTGCAGGATTCCGATCTGTCCTGCCGTGATGCTCGCCGCGTGTTTTCCCGTGGTAAGCCCGAACCCGCCCGCTTCCACTCCAACCAGTTTCACGCGCCTGTCGTCCAGGAATGCCGAGAAGATCCCCGCGGCGTTGCTGCCGCCTCCAACGCACGCCAGCACCATGTCCGGAAGCCGCTTTTCCGCAGCCAGGATCTGTTTCCTTGCTTCTTCGCCTATCACGCTCTGGAAATCGCGCACCATCATCGGGTATGGATGCGGGCCGGCCACCGTCCCGATGACGTAGAACGTGGTCCGCACTTCCGCTACCCACGCCCTGAGGGCCTCGCTCATCGCATCCTTGAGCGTCCTCGTTCCGCTTGTCACAGGGATCACCCGTGCCCCGAGCAGCTGCATGCGTTTGACATTCGACGCCTGGCGGCGGATATCCTCCTCGCCCATGTAGACCGCGCATTCCATGCCGAAAAGGGCCGCCATGGTGGCGGTGGCAACACCGTGCTGGCCCGCACCGGTCTCTGCCATGAGCCGCTTCTTGCCCATGCGCCTGGCGAGAAGGGCCTGACCAAGCGTATTGTTAACTTTGTGCGCGCCGGTATGGTTCAGGTCCTCCCGCTTCAGGTAGATCCGCGCGCCACCGTACTTCGCGGTCAGCCGCTCTGCGAGATAGAGCGGAGAGGGGCGTCCAACATAGTCCTTCAACAGCCGGTTGAATTCCCTGCGGAACACCGGGTCCGCTTTCGCGGTCCTGTAGGCAGCTTCAAGCTCAACGAGCGCCGGCATCAGCGTTTCGGCAACGTACTGCCCGCCGAAAACTCCGAAATGCCCCTCACCGGGAACGCCTGCGTTCTGCGCGCCGCTCTTCATCTGTCTTCCGCCTCGATCGCCCTGACAACCCTGACGAACTTCTCCATCTCGGCATGGTCTTTGCAGCCCGGCTTGCTTTCGACTCCGCTGGCTACGTCCACCCCGAACGGCCGCACAGTCCGGATCGCATCAGCAACGTTCCCGCTCTGGAGGCCGCCGGCAAGCATGGTGCGATGTATCCGGGAAAACTCCGCCGCCGCAACCCAGTTTCCCTTCACACCCGTGCCTCCATAACTGCCCGAAACGGCTGTGTCCAGAACATATCGCTCCGCCACCCACCCGTCCTCGTTTCCAGAAGCCGAACCGCCTGATAGCCTCACCGCGCGCCATAGCGGCAATTTCATGCCTGCAAAATCCCCCGGTCGTTCATCCCCGTGGACCTGCACCGCAAACAACCGCGCATCCGCGGCAACCTTTTCCACGGTTTGCCGCGTCTCGTTGACAAACACCCCGATGATCCTGCACGCAGGCCGGACACGGTCCACGAGCCGGACCAGTTGCGCCGCCGACACGTGACGGGGCGACCCCGGGTACAAAACGAACCCGACGTAGTCCACGCCAAGTTCGTCCGCGCGTCGAACATCGTCTTCCTGCGTCATGCCGCAGATCTTGATTTCTACTTTACAGGTCATGGTCTGTGCAAAGCTACCAGACGGGAAAGCGGTGGTTCACGGAGAAAATGCGGGAAGCTCCGGCTACAACCCTTCGCGCAGGTCAAGGATGCGGCCGCCCGCAAATACCGTGTCGGGCTGCAGGGTACCGGGCAGGATCTTCATGCCAGCCTTGACATCCTCGGCACCCTCACCCATCACAAGCCGCGTTGTCAACGTGCCGGCATCCGACACGGTTCCCTGGCCGACGCGCTTCATCATGACAGTCAGGGACTGTTCACCGCGCACCACGTTTCCTATCGCCATGACGCTGAACTTCCGCCCGGATGTCATGGTGTTTGCATCGGAGTCGACGATGACGTTGGGACCGTTCACCGCCAGCACGTACCCGAATTCGCCGAGCACTGGCTCTATGTCGGGTATCACGGCGCCCGCGGTGAGCTCGCGCGCCCTGACACGCCCGATCTTGATCCCGCCCTGTGGAGCACAGACTGTCATGACAGCATCCATGCCCTCGGTACCGGGAACCTTGATCCTTCCGATCCTCTTGCCGTTGACGTAGCAGGCGAGAACCGAACCGGCCTTGCGGAAACGCAGGCGGTATTTTTCCCCGACCACCAGTGCCGGAAGGCCCTTTGCCCAGTTGCCGTCAATGCGGACCTCGCTGTTCTGCGGCAAACTGCGGAACCCGACATCGGTCCTGTCAACCCCGGGTCGCACGCACACTCCCGCAGCCACAAATCCGCCTCCTGCCGTCATCGTTCCCAGCCCCATGGACACGCCGGCGTCAAGGCCGGGGTATGTCACCTGCACTATCAACTCACGCAACCACTTCAGTCTTTCACGCTCGTCACCCTCGCGGTACTTCTGCCAGTCGATCTCGTTTTCCACCACAGCTTCGAGGTCCCACTGTGCGTTTCCGGAGAAACTGTCCTTCATCTCCAGCGCAACAGCCGGCCCGGGTTTGCACGAAAGGCCGTCCTTGGACTCGCTCCACTCTTTGCCGACAACACCCCAGAATGTCTGCTTGCGCGTCACGCCCGACGGCGTGTATTCACGGGCCTGGCCTGCGATATCCACCCGTTTCCCGTCCGGCACTGGCGCCCTGGAGATCAGTACTTCCGCATGCGGACCAACATTGCCTTTGAGCGCGGCGGGCAGAAGGCAGACCACATCCGATCCATTCTGCCTGAAATCACATGGGGCGCTTCGAACCACGGTGACCGACAGTGCTTCCCCGCTGCTCGGATGGCGGACAACACCCTCGACAAGGCAGAGGTGACCCTTTGCCGGCACGCCACGCCACGAATCCAGCGTGACATGAACCACATCGTCCCGGATGTTGGTAACCGTGCCGAAGGCAGATTCATTCTCGCCGAGACGATCGGTCCTGGGCGCATGCTGCCCCCCCTGCAATGACACATCGGCCGCCTGTACCTGCGGCAGCAGCGATACAACAAGACCGGGAACGATCCTTGTCCCCTCGGCAAGAGCACAGATGAGCCAGTTTCCGACAGACCCGACGAGCCTGGCGGAACCAACGGCCTGCACACCACCAGTGGTGGATGTGGCCCTGAAAAAGAACAGGGGGCTGTCCTTCTTCAGGCTGCTCCAACCCACTTCCTGGCCAGGGATAACAAGCACTTCGGTTGCTTCCCTGTCGATGGCCTCAACATGCGCTTCCCCGCTGCCGGCTATCCTTTCCACGGACATGTTGTCTATCTGCCAGCCCCCGTCACTGGTGAAGCCAACTGCTGTCACGTCCGAACAGCCGGCTACACTCCCGATCGGGCACGAGACCTGGGCCCCGTCGATGTCCATCCTGGCCGTGGTCGAATCACGTTCCAGGATCATTCTCTGCATCTTTCCGCCTGCAGGCTTCGGGATGGCTGCATCACAGACTCGCCTGCCGTCCACGTAGATCCCCTGGCGCCCTTCGAGTCCGCTGGTCCTGAATGTCACCGCGCCGAGCGAGATGATGAAACACCGGTCTGCATCCTTCATGACATCCATGGTCACCCGCACCGGGTCCTTCCCGGCATTTACCTGGACCCAGATGTCCGGGTCTCTCAAGCCGCCACGTCGGTCCTGCCCGACACCGGAGTCCACCCACAGGCGGCCACCCTTGATTTCTTTGCTCACGCGGCCCTGCCACTCGTTCCCGATATGTTCGAAGTCTGCCTTGAACAGCGAAACGGCTTTCCCCGTTTCAGGACCGGTAAGGATCTTCGATCCTTCGCGCAAGTCGCGCGCCAGTATTACGCAGTCATTGGTTGCAGGGGGCTGTTCGCCTTCCGGCGCGGCGTAGGTGAACGAGACCTGCTTGTCGGCCAGCAGCTTGAAAGGAACGACGGCGTATATCGTCCCCCGTGACAGGAGCGGCTGCTTGCTGGAGACATGGTAGTAGGCCGTTTGCTCCCTGTACAACCCGATGCGGTAGCTTTCGGGATTGGCAGGCACTTCCCCCACCTCGGCAAAGTAGGTATTGCCGTCCCGCTGGATGATCCTGCCGTCGCCGAGCCCCGGGGCACCGCCACCGCCTGTCTTCGGCGCAGCGCCCTGTAGCACCGCAGCCGCTCTGAAGAGCGGGTCGTACCTTTTCACCAGCCTGGTTGATGCATGCCGTGTGGCAACTTCAAGCAGAGCACGCGCTGCTTCCTGCAGCTCAGCCGGCGTCTGCTTCTGCCCCGGATCATTCAACAGGGCAACGCATTCCTCGGGTTTGGGGATGCGTTTCACGACGGACTTGGTCAACTTGCCCCAGGCTTCGGCGAGGCCCTGGATCGCATCCTTCTCAGCGCGTGCCTCTTCATCCGGGATCTTCGTCCGCAGAAGAAGCGCATCATAGAGCAGGTGCCCGCCAAGAGGGACCATGCCTTCCTGGGCTTTCCACACGTCGCCAATCCGCAAGGCATACACCACGCGCACCAGCGGACAGGCTGCAGCGAGATCCGGTTCAAAATCGGCCTGACCGGCTGCCTGGGCGTTGCGAACAGTCTGGTCAACGGCGGCCAGCATCTTCATATCGTCCCTGGCCTTCTCAACCCGTGATGTCACGGATGCCATGGCTGCGTTGGCCAACGCTTCGTCGAGCAGCTGCACCGCCGCTTCCGCGCGACTTTCCACGGCAGCGTCCACTGCTCCGGAGATTATCTCTGCCAGGCGCGTCTTTGCCGAATCCTGCTGCTGTTTGGCCTCTTCGACCACCTTCTGTTCCGCTTCCCGCTGCTTGCGTTTCCGGGCTTCTTCACCCTCAGCACGCAGGGTCGCCACCAGATCCTTGCGCATCTCCAGCACACGCTTCTGGGCCGCGGCGCCGGAGACGTTCTCGTACACTTTGACCGCTTCCTCGTGGCGTCCCTCGTTCCGCAGCGTTTCAGCCTGCTGGTCAAGCGAGGCGAGAGTCTTCTTGAACGCATCCTCGGCGTCGCGTTTCTGTCCTTCCAGCCGCGTGATCTCGCCGCCGAGGAAGGCTGCTATATCCTCATGGCCTCTTGAGGCAGCGCCTTGCACAGCCTGGTACCGCTTGATTATGCCGTCATAGTCTTCCGGGTTCCGCTCGGCATAGGACGAAGCCTGCCGCAACTGGCCTTTGATCTGGTTCCTGCTGAAAACGCTGTAGCCGACGGTTGCGCCCACTGCAAGGATCAGCAGGAGCGAAACAACTATCCAGATACGGTGGCGACCCTCGCCCGACGGCCGCTCCGTCGCTGTGTCTGATGTCACAACCACGCGCGGGATCCGGATTTCCCGCTTGGGTGCGGCAGCCGGCTGTGCAGCGGCCTGCTGCTTTTGCGGTTCAGGATCGACAACAGCCTCTATCGGCATGGTCTTGGTGCCGACGAGCAGAATATCGTCTCCTGCCGGGGCTGCAGGTGTTGCAGGAACAGCGTCGCCCGGATGGACCTCAAGAACGGTGGCCCCGATTGCGATCCGGTCCCCTATCGCGATCTTGCGCGACTTTATCACCCTGTCGTTCACGCGAACGTCAGAGGCCGGGGTAAGGTCGGTCAGTGTGAATTCATCGCCTCGGCGCGTAAGCCTGAAATGCATGGGGCTGATCGCAGGATCAGACAGGCATACCTGGCAGGACCCACTGCTACCGCCGAAGCAGGTGTCCGTGACCGTGAATACGTGACCCGCATCGGGACCGGCTACGGCTTTCAAGACTATGGCACCCGAATCCGGCATGGGGCTCCTGCAACAGGGGCTGCTTCAGCTTTCCGCCGCAGGCAGCCCGGGAAAATCCCCGCTCGGGACTTCCCCACTTTACTGAGCGTACTATGGCTGTTTGTGAGGTTGTTCAGCCAGACTTTTCTTCACGGCTTCCAGCAGGTCCGTCATTGTCAGGGGCTTACGCAGGCACCCGTGGTAGCTGCCGTCGCCTATGATCGCCTTGAGATTGTCGCCTATCACGAACCCTGTACAGAATATGACACGGGGAATCTTGAGGTGGTTCTCGGCACAGTAGGCCCTTATAAGTTCAAATGCCTCTTCCCCGGTTGTAACGGGCATCGATATGTCCATGATTATGAGGCCGTGATGGCTCTTCTTGAACAATTCGAAGGCCTCGGTTCCATTCGAAGCGGCATCAACAGTCATGTACGGTACTTCTGTGCGGATGGCGGCCACAAATATATCGCGCAGCACTGCCTCGTCATCCACCACGAGCATACGGTCAGCATGGCAGTCCTTCTCTTCGATCGTATCCTGCCCGCCTTCGACCGGGTAACGCGACTCCCCGCTGTCGTCGACTATCGCTTCCAGCGATTCCTGGTTCCGCAACTTGTCGAGCACGGCAACTATTCTGCCCAGCTGCTTCTTGTATTCCTTGTTCTGATCCAGTTCTGCCATGCAGGTAAGTATCTGCAACGGGTTGTTGAACTCGTACCAGAGGGTGGAAATCGTATCGAGCCGCGCCTGGATCTTTTCGGCCTGAACAAGCTGTTCATTGGCCTTCCCCAGCTCGTTTTCCGCCTGCTTGCGGGTCGAAATGTCGCGCACGAAGAAACACAGGGCCCGCTGGTCATCGCTGCGCAGCCGGTTGACAACAATCTCGGCGTAAAACCTCGATCCGTTCTCACGGAGGCACACCGCCTCAAGTATGGTGTACTTCTTGTTGTTTACGTTCTGACGCACCACCTTCAGGAGTTCCTCGTCCGCGCCGGAAATAAGATCAACCACTCGCATCCTGCAAAGGTCATCACGGTTCCACATGAAAGTGTGCTCTGCCCTGGCATTGGCTTCCTTGATACTGCCGGTGAGATCGGTGATGACGACCGCATCGTAAATGCTGTGGAACAGCTCATCGTACTTGGAGTGGAGCGCCTCACGAGTGCGGGCGCGATGCACCTCCGGGTGCTCCCTGACTTCCTGGGTGATGCTCAGGCGATCGTTGTTGTTGCCGTCCTTGTAGACCGGCACAGCACGGCGAGCGCCGGGAATGGGCGCGGCCTGCACCGGACCCAACGCACCCCCGTTTGCCCTGTAAATACGCAGCGGCTTCTTTGCCATAACCGGCCTCCGGATCCGGGAAGTGCATACCTGCGGCACAACACGGTCCAATAAGCGCGTCCACACCGGCCGTAACCGGCATGACACACACCCGCTTCACCCGCCTCCCAGCGGATTGCAGCGGCTGTAAACCCTACCTCATGGTGTACATTAGATCAGTCTGTACACCTGCGTCCAGTACTTTGCTGCCGGGTTAACGGGCAATTCCTGTGTTGCCTGGACGCCCGCCACGGGGTATTTTTCCAGTCAGTTCAATGGCAAAGCGGGAAGAGTGATGAAAAATTCCAGTGTTCTCCGCAAAGTCGCGATCCTTGTTGCAGTTTTCGTTCTACTGGCCGGCGGGTGCCTGTCTCCGTCCGGAAAGGTGGGCCCCGACAACAGTGTAAAAGTCTCGCTGGTCAAATCGGGCACGGTGGAGATTGACGGTCGCGCAATGCCTGTAGATCAACTCGCGTCACGCCTGAAACGCATGGGAGCCAACCCGACCACCTCTGTTATAGTCGCTGTCCCGGAAAAGACCACCAACCACGACCTGGCATCGCTCACACGGCAACTGCGGTCCGCGGGCTTCATCAAGGTGATCTTCACAAAACCGCGCCACACCGACACGAACATCAGTACCCCCGCAAGGCAATAGAATCGGAACGGGGCACAGCCCGAATCCCTAACGAAGGAAGTATGCTAGGTGGAGGGGCGGAACCGTAGAATATCGAACAAGGAATGCAGAATGCAGAAGTCCAGAGAGAAAACGTGCATCTTCACTTCGGCATTCGCCGTTCCTTGTTCTGCGGTTCTGCGGTTTGCCTGGATATCATCACCACGGCGGTGATTCTATCCTCGTCCGGTTTTTACCCATTCCTGCATTGCCCCGTGGTTGGCTATTGATCGGGGGGCACGGTATTCCAACCTTCAACCCGCAAAGGCCCTGGCGTTACGGAACATCCGCATCCACGGACCGTCCTCACCGGTAAACAGGCCCGCGGGCCTGTACGACATCTGCAAGGAACGGAACCCCCGTTCCGGGTGCGGCATCATGATCGTGACTCGACCATCGGAAGTCGTGAACCCGGTGACCCCTCCGGGAGAACCGTTTGGATTGTAGGGGTACCGTTCAGTCGGAAGGCCGCGGTTGTCGACATACCGCGCCGCCACCAGTCCTGCCGCCTTCGCCGCGTCCAGCGACCCGGTATGCCTGAAATCGGCGAAGCCTTCGCCGTGAGCCACTGCAATACCGATCTGCGAACCCTCCATACCGCGGAAGAAGATCGAGGGCGACTTCCCGATCTGCAAAGTTACGTACCGCGCCTCGAACTGTTCCGACCTGTTGCGCGTGAATTCGGGCCATTGATCGGCGCCGGGGATGATTCCCTTGAGCTGCGAAACCATCTGGCAGCCATTGCAGACACCGAGCGCGAACGTCTCCGGTCGTGCAAAGAAACGGGCAAACCTGTCCTTCAGCTTTTCGTTGAAGAGAATGGACTTGGCCCAGCCTGACCCCGCGCCCAGCACATCCCCGTACGAGAATCCGCCGCAGGCGACGAAACCGGCATAGTCGTTTATGTCGACGCGGCCGGACAACAGGTCCGTCATGTGGACATCAACACATTCGAAACCTGCCCTGTCGAAGGCCGCAGCCATCTCCACCTGGCCGTTAACACCCTGTTCCCGCAGAATAGCCATCGGCGGACGGCGCTTTGCCGCGATGGAACTGCAGCCGGGCATTTCCCCCGGATCATATGTTACATGGAATCGCAGCCCCGGATCGTCTTTGTCCAGGAGGTTGTCATACTCCTCGCGAGCACACTCAGGATTGTCCCTGAGCGCCTGCATCCTGTACGTCAGTTCCGACCATGTTCGCTGGAGATCAAGCAGGTCGGAACGGAACACGTCGCGGCCGCCGGCCTGCACACGGAAATCATGGTCCGGACGACTGTGTCCAAGCACCGAACACATGTCCCCGGCCCCGACAGCATTGATCACGTCACCTGCCGCTCCCAGCTTGTCGTCCGCCACCTGCAGTACGGCGCCGGTCTCCTCCGAGAAAAGCGCGGCAAGAACATCACGCGAGCTGCCAAGGTCAACGTCGAGCCCCACCCGTCCCCCGAACATCATCTCGGCCAGGGTCACGAACAGGCCGCCGTCAGAGCGGTCGTGGTAAGCCAGGAGGAGACCCTTGTCTACCAGGGCCTGTACCGCGTTGAAAACCTTCACCACGTCGGCCGGTTCATCGATGTCGGGACAGGTATCGCCCACCTGGTTGAACACCTGTGCAAGCGCGGAGCCGCCCAGCCTGTTCTTTCCCCTGCCCGCGTCCAGCAACAGGACCGACGAAGGACCGGGTTTCAGGTCGGGCGTCACGGTCTTACGCACATCCCGCACGGGCGCGAAAGCGCTGACCACGAGGCTCAACGGAGCCACCTGCCGGCGTGATTTTCCACCGGAATCCTTCCACATGGTCCGCATGGAAAGGGAATCCTTCCCCACGGGGATTGAGATGCCCAGCGCCGGGCACAGGTCGATAGCCACAGCCCGCACCGTGTCGAACAGGTTTGCGTCTTCGCCTTCCTCTCCGCACGCACACATCCAGTTGGCAGACAGCTTCACGAGCCCCAGGTCACCGATGTCCGATGCGGCGATGTTCATAAGGGCCTCGACCACGGCAAGCCGGCCCGACGCCGGCGCCGAGATCAGGGCAACGTTGCTCCGCTCTCCCATCGCCATGGCCTGGCCGGTCGTGCTCCGGTACGAAGTCGCAATAACTGCAACGTCGGCGACGGGAACCTGGTACGGCCCCACCATCTGGTCACGATGAACCAGGCCGGTAACGCTTCTGTCGGTGATGGTTATGAGGAAGGTCTTGTTCGCCACAGCCGGCAGGCGGAGAACCCTGTCCGCGGCCTCCCGCACCGTCACTCCCGCCAGGTTCAACGGCGGATGACGCTCGGCCAGGCGCTTGACATCCCTGAGCATCCGCGGAGGCCGGCCCAGGATCACACCGATGTCTATGTCTATCGGCTTGTTCTTGAAATGATCATCGTCGAGAGAAAGGTGTCCGTCGCCGGTGACCTCACCTATCACCGAGAAAGGGCACCGCTCGCGCTCGCACAGCGCCTTGAACCGGTCACGCGCCGCGCCGGGTATTGCCAGCACGTAACGTTCCTGCGCTTCGCAGCACCATATTTCCATCGGGCTCATGGAGGTGTCTTCGCTGGGCACCTTGCGCAGGTGGAAGCCTCCCCCCGTTTCCGAGACAAGCTCGGGGCATCCGTTCGAGAGTCCGCCGGCCCCGATGTCGTGAATGCTCAGGATCGGGTTCTCCGGCCCCATCGCGATGCAGGCATCGATCACTTCCTGGCAACGGCGTTCCATCTCCGCGTTCCCCCGCTGCACGGAGTCGAAATCGAGTTCGGCAGCGTTGCTGCCGGTAGCCATCGAGGAAGCGGCCCCGCCGCCGAGGCCGATCTTCATCGCCGGGCCGCCAAGCTGTATGACCAGTGCACCGGCCGGAAGATCCTTCTTGTGAACGTGCTCCCGCTTGATGACCCCGGCCCCGCCGGCAACCATGATCGGCTTGTGGTAGCCGCGGTAGCGCCCGGCGCACATGTCCTCGTAGGTCTTGAAGAAACCCAGCAGCTGGGGTCGGCCGAACTCGTTGCCGAAACCGGCGCCCCCGATCGGGCCCTCGATCATGATCGCGAGCGGTGTCGCAAGGCGCGAAGGAAACTCGGCAAAGTCCTTCTCCCACGGCATGATGAAACCGGGCACGCGGAGATTCGACACCATGAACGCCGACAGGCCCGCCCTGCTCTTCCCGCCGATGCCTGTTGCGCACTCGTCGCGGATTTCGCCGCCCACCCCCGTTGCGGCCCCCGGGTACGGGCTTATGGCTGTCGGGTGGTTGTGCGTTTCGACCTTCATGACGAGGTCAATCTTGCCGGGCATGAACCGGTAGATGGTCCTGCCGGAGCGGTCGACCTCGAACCAACCATCATCGAAGCCCTCGAGGATGCCCGCGTTGTCCTTGTAGGCAACCAGCGTACCGCTGGGATGCCGGGCGTGCGTCTGCTTGATCATCCCGAACAATGACGCGTCCTTCTTCTCCCCGTCCACTATCCACTCGGCGTTGAAGATCTTGTGCCGGCAATGCTCCGAATTAACCTGCCCGAACATGACAAGCTCCACGTCCGTGGGATTGCGGCGGATCGCGGAGTACGACTTGAACAGGTACTCGATCTCTTCGTCGTTGAGCGCAAGTCCCATGCCTTTGTTGGCGCGGACAAGCGCATCGCGCCCCTTCCCGGTCACGTCCACTTCAACAAGTGCGGCAGGCCGCATGTGGGCAAACAGGTCCGAGACATCCTCGTAGACGCCCTCGGTCATCCGGTCATGCAGGATGGTAAGCGCCGGCTGCACCGCCGCGGCGCCAAGCACCCTGCTGCCGGCCTTGATGGTAAAGTGGATGCCGCGTTCGACACGGCGGATGGCGTCCAGCCCGCAGTTCCTGAAGATGTCGGTGGCCTTGGATGACCAGGGTGAAATGGTGCCTTTTCGAGGGGTGACGAAGAAGCCGTCGCCCGGTTTAAACGGTCCTTCCGCTCCGAGCAGGGCAAGGGCATGCCGCATTGTCTCGTCGGGAATCGCGCGTGTCGGCTCAAGGAAGAAGACGAAACGGGCAGTGACCCCGGTCACTCCGGACCCCGGCGCGACTTTCTGTACGCGCTCAAGGAGCGCCGTCATGCGGAATTCGGAGTATGCCGACTGGCCTCCCAGGATCACTGGTTCCGCACGGCCGCCGCTCTGCTTGCCCACCGGTCTTCCCCCTCCGCGACACACTTAATGCTTCGTCACGGTGATGAACACTACGCTCACCCCGTCGGACAACTGGATGGTATCCTGTCCAGGTTCGGTGCTCGTATAGAGTGTTGTGGCACCGGCTAATGGACTGACCTCCCCGTGCGCCCCTCCGGCAGTAACCATCTGCCACTGGTAGGACTGCGTACCACCCGAGGCCCTGAAGGT
>Ga0172375_10001675_pt1 | contig 35390 bp, 32 predicted proteins | sample LakKiv1m_FD_114537 | JGI IMG/M metagenome (GOLD analysis project Ga0172375, IMG submission 114537) | Freshwater microbial communities from Kabuno Bay, South-Kivu, Congo - kab_092012_11.1m | ecosystem: Environmental > Aquatic > Freshwater > Lake | place: Democratic Republic of the Congo... | reverse complement strand
AGGGGCTTCAGCCGCTCAACGGTGTAGACCTTGCCGCAGAGCAGGGAGAGCACGGCGGTCTGATAGCCGGAGCCGGTGCCAATCTCCAGGACGGTGGCCCCCTTGCCAAGCCCCAAGCTCTGGCTCATCAGGGCGACGATATAGGGTTGCGAGATGGTCTGCCCCTCACCAATGGGGAGACAAAAATCCCCGTAGGCCTGACTCTGCAAGGCATCCTCGACAAAGAGATGCCTGGGGACACGCTCCATCGCCTGCAAGACAGCGGGGTCGCTGATCCCACGCGGGATCAACTGTTCGCGGATCATCCTCCCCCTGGCCGTGGCGTAGTTAGTTGGCATCAGGCTTGATACCCGTATCGATGTGCGATTGATCAAACTCTTCCTTAGTGAACATCCGATACTGACAGGAGGCAACCACCTCCCCCTGAAAGATCACGACCATCACATCGTAATGCTCCGAGCCCAGATCAAAGGCCGCCCCTAAGTAAGGTGTCTTGCGCATCATGCTCTTATTTTGTTGGAAATAGGTCCACTCTTCGCGGCCATCGGCCAAGGCCTGTTTCTTCTCGGGCGGCCCCAGATAGGCGTTGAGTTCCGTCTTGGTGGTCTGTTGCGGGGTGACCAGGCTGGCATCCGAAGGGAGATGACGGACATACTCCCGCGAGCTACAGCCAAGACTGAGCAACAGAGCAAACAACAGGCAGAGCTGAGGGATCTTTGCCAACAACCGCATAGTGAAGTCCTCCTAAGGAGTCGCCTTGCCCGAGCTGCCCCGCAACCGGTACAAAACGATAAAGTTATTGATGGCGACTGTTTAGCCTGATCCTCGCCATTTTGCAAGCCTTGACCAGACAGTCGTGGTGGTTTTTCGGTTTCGCTGAGGCGAGAGATGGCCCCCAAGAAAAATCAGCACACACCTCAAAACCACAGCCAACAATCGCTTATGACTCCCACCAAACGCACCATTCTGCTCGTCGATGACGACAGCGATCTCCTCAGTCTGTTGACCATCCGCTTAAGCGGCGCGGGGTATGCCGTGCATCAGGCAAGCGGTGGCGACGAGGCCCTCGGCCTGCTACCGGTCATCCGCCCCGACCTGGTGATAACCGACTTGCGTATGGAGGGCATGGATGGGCTCAAACTTTTCGAAAACATCAGGGCCGGCAACGCCTTCCTGCCGGTGATCATCATCACCGCCCATGGCTCCATCCCCGATGCCGTTGCCGCGACCCAACGTGGCGTCTTCTCCTTCCTGACCAAGCCCATAGACGGCAAGACCCTGCTCCGCGAGGTCGAACGGGCGGTCAACCTCAGTGGGGCCAACCAAGCCCCTGCCCCTGAAGGGAAAGACGATTGGTCGAGGGGCATCATCTCCCAAAGTCGGGTGATGGCCGACATCTTGGCCGAGGCAAGGCTGGTGGCCGAGGGACGGGCCAATATCTTAATCAGCGGCGAGTCGGGCACTGGCAAGGAACTCTTGGCGCGCGCCATCCACCGGGCCAGCCCTCGGCGGGCCGCCCCCTTCGTTGCCGTCAACTGCGGGGCCATCCCCGAGACCCTGCTCGAATCGGAGCTCTTTGGTCACGTCAAGGGTTCCTTTACCGGGGCGGTGCGGGATCATAACGGGCTGATTCGAGCCGCCGACTCCGGCACCCTCTTCCTCGATGAGATTGGCGATACCCCGCTGGCCTTTCAGGTCAAACTGCTGCGGGTCATCCAAGAACGTCTGATCCGGCCGGTTGGTTCTGCCGAGTCCATCCCCGTCGACATCCGCCTGCTTTCTGCCACCCATCGCCCCTTGGCAAGCATGGTCTCCGCAGGGAGCTTCCGCGAAGACCTCTACTACCGCTTAAACGTCGTCAGCCTCCATCTGCCTTCGCTGGCCGAACGGGCGGAAGACATCCCGTTGCTCGCCAATCACTTCTTGCGCGAGAGCGCCAAGGACGCCAACAAGGACATCCACGGCTTTGCCCCGGAGGCCATGGAGATGCTGATCGGCGAACCGTGGCCAGGCAATATCCGCCAACTCTACAACGTAGTCGAGCACTCCGTCGCCCTGGCCACCGGCCCGATCATCTCCGCGCCCCTGATGGCCCAGACCGTCAAGAAGACCTTTACGCCCTACCCCAGCTTCGCCGAGGCCCGCCTGCGTTTTGAGCAGGACTACCTCATCAGCCTCTTGAAGATGACCGAGGGCAATGTCAGCCAGGCAGCCCGTATCGCCGACCGCAACCGCACCGATTTTTATGCCCTCTTGCAGCGAAACTTCATCGTCCCCTCGTTGTTTAAGAAGTAGGTGCCCCGTAACTATCCAGCGGTCTCGCCGGGCTGGCCCGGCCTTTGTTGTCACAGTACCATGGTGTCAATGGACATTGAAATGGCCGACAAGGCCTAAAAGGTAAAACAAGCAATTTCAGCATGTTGACATTTTTCCACTTGGAATCTCCAAAAAATCAAGGAATTGCAGAATAAAGCCTACAACCCCTTGTTTGTTTAAGCGCATTTTGCTAGACTGATGCCTCAAGGCAAGTTACCTGTTCAAATGTCCCTCCCCCAGAGGGATAGAGGCACTTAAAAAAAAAACGGAACAACCGATCAGGGAGCCTAAACGATGCCCCATCACCTGCTGAGCCGTCTGTTGTTTTTTGTCTGTTGGCTGACCCTGTCGGCGTGTGTCACTCACCCCTCACCCCCTGCTGTCGGGAGGGAGAGTGCCATGCCGGGGGAGGCCACCACCTTCCACACCGTCGAACTTGATCAGTGCCAGCCAGAACCGCTGTCGGCGAGGGTGGTGGAGGGCAAGCTGAGCCACTTCCTGATGATCTTCGACCCCTCTGCCTCCATGACCGAGGTCTACGTTCCCTCTGCCCAGTGTGCCACCTGTCATGACCCCTTCCGTGACGAGTCCTACGCGGTGACCCATGCCCAGGCCCACGGGGGGAAGGCCGCTGTTCCTGCGGCGGAGGCTAGTTCCCAGGGGTGTGCCGACTGCCACCACGACTTTCTCTACACCAAGTTCAAATTTGCCAAAGGGATCGGCCGCTGCTTTAACCGCACTATCCCGGCCGTCGACTTTACCGCCTCCCTTCGCACCTTTGGGGCACCGGTCTACTCCGCCACCACCTATGGCCCTCGGCCCTATGCCAAGGAATCGTTCGACCTCGCCCTGCAGAAGGTGATAGATGTGGACGGCTCAAGCCCTCTCGATCAGACCCTGCTCAGTGCGAGCAAGGATTGGTTCGCCGCCGAGGGGCGGCTGGGGGTGGTAATCGTCAGCGACGGTAAGGGTATGGGGGATAACGAGGTCTTGGCGGCCAAAGAGCTCGCTGATCGTTATGGCGACCGGATCTGCCTCTATACGGTACAGATCGGCGATGACCCCGTCGGCGCCCAAGTCCTCGGCGCCATCGCCCTGGCCAGCCGATGCGGAGTGGCCGTGAATGGCGACGCCCTCTTGCCGCCCCGTGCCATGCAGGAGTTCGTCCGCCAGGTCTTTCTGCGTCCCGCCCACCAGGAGGAGAAGGGCGACAGACCTGTGCCCGCGCTGGATGCTTCGGGCAGCGCCCCGGCCGATGTCCTATTTGACTTCGACCGCGCCACCTTAAAGCCGGAGGGGCAGGCGCTTCTGGATCAACTGGCGTCCCTCTTGCGTGACAACCCGGGGATGCGGCTCGCCATTGGCGGACACACCGATAGCACCGGCACACTATCCCACAACCAGACGCTCTCCCGCCAGCGGGCCGAGGCCGGTCTAGCCTATCTGGTGAGTCAGGGGATTGCCAAGGAGCGGATCAAAGTCTCCTGGCACGCCGCCGACCAACCGGTGGCCAGCAACAACAACGCCGCTGGCAGGGCGAAAAATCGTCGCCTCGAATGCAAACTCCTCTCCCCGGACGACTGATGTTCACCTCTTTCTATCACCTGCGGCGGCGGCCGTTTGAGAACACCCCGGACCCCGCCTTTCTCTTCCTCTCCAAGCAGCACCGGGAGGTGCTCTACGCCCTGATCTACGGGGTGGAATCGGCCAAGGGGTTCATCCTCCTGGCGGGTGATGTAGGCACTGGCAAGACCACCCTGGTGCGGGCCCTGGTGCGAGAGCTCGACCCTCGCCACCGGGTGGTTGCCATCGCCAACCCCCGGGCCCCCTTTTCTGAGATCGTGGCCCATCTCTGGCGGGCACTCGACCTCCCGGCTGATGAGGCCCCCGCAAGCCTGGCCGGTTTGGATCGCCTGGCCGCGCGGCTTGCCGATCTGCACCGCGAGGGGCGACGGGTGGTGCTGCTGATCGACGAGGCCCACCTCTTGCCCGATGAGACCCTGGAGGGGATCCGCCTCCTCTCCAACCTGGAGGAGGAGACGAGCAAGCTCTTGCAGATCGTCCTCGTAGGGCAGAACGAGATCTACCCGCTCCTGGAGCGGGACTCCCAGCGCTCGTTTCGGCAGCGGATCGTGGTCAACCGTGAGCTTAAGCCCCTGAGCCGGAAGGAGGCTGAGGGCTATATCGGCCACCGCCTGTCCGAGGCCGGTGCCGACCGTGGACTCTTCGACCGCCGGGCCATGGCCATGATCTGGCAGGCAAGCGGCGGGACCCCACGGCTGATCAACCAGCTCTGCGATAACGCCCTGGTGACCGGCTACGCCCTGGAGGCCCGGCAGATCGGCCCTCGCATCGTCCGTGAGGTGCTGGCTGACATGGGCCGCCTGCGCACCCGCCCCCGCCGGTGGTTCACCCCCCTGCCGCCCCTGCTCTGGCCCCGCTGGTCCGTGGCGGTGGGCCTGGCGCTCCTCTGTCTGGGGTTGGGTGTGGCTGGGATCAACAGCCAAGACGGGAGGGGTCCGTCCCCCGGGGGCGGGGGTGTAGCCCAGGCGACGGTCGCCTCTGCCCCCCCGAGCCTGGCTGAGGCCGCTCGCCCCGTCGTCGCACCCGCCCCGTTACCAGTGGCTGCGGCTACGCCACCCCCGCCGGTCGCCCCCGCTGTCCCTGCCCCATCCGTTTCACCGCCGGAGGAGGTCGAACCCGTGCCCCCGACAGCCATCGTCCCGCCCCCGGCCGCCACCGAACCGATGCCTGGGGAGGTGGTGCGCATCCCCCCCAATTTTTCCCTCAGCTCCCTGGCCACCCAGCGCTACGGGGCCGTCTCCGAGACCGTGCTCGACCTGATCCAGACCGCCAACGCAGGGCTCATGGACATCGACCGGCTCTACGCCGGCCAGGTGGTACGCTTCCCGGCCATCACCCGGGAGTCGATGGTGGTGCAAGGCGACGACGGCAGGTTCCACATCCATTACGCCTCCTTCTACACCCGGGATAACGCCCGCCGGGTGCAGGAGCGCTTTCGGCAAGAGGGGCGGGAGAGCTTCTTCACCGCCTCCCGGCAGGGGACGCGGGAGGTCTTTCGGGTCTTCGTCGGCTCCTTTGCCGAACGGGAAGAGGCGGTGAAGGCCCTGCGGGGGATCGATTTCAAGAATCTGCCCTTCCTCAACCAGGGAGCGGCGTGAAGAGAATGATTGGAGATACGATGAGATACAAAATCATGACCGTGCTCAGCCTCGCCCTTGTCCTCCTCGCCACCTCCTGCGCCGGGCCCCCGGAGGTGGCAATCAACGAAGACACCCTCTACGCCCGGCCCATGCCCAAGGTGGAGTACGAGTACGAACTCGGGCCGGGGGACGTGGTGGAGATCATCTACCACGACACACCCCAGCCGGACTCCAAGGAGTACCACCTGGCGGTGGGCGACATCCTCAAGGTCGAGTGCGCCTACCACAGCGAGGTCAACCGCGATGTCACCGTGCGGCCGGACGGGCATATCACCCTGCCTCGAGTCGGCGATGTCGACGTGCTGGGGCTCTCCACCAACGGGATTCGGGACAAGCTGGTCACGCTCTACAGCCGTGACTTCCGCGACCCCTCGATCACCGTCACCGTGACCCAGAGCAACCGGGCCATCGACTATCTGAAGATCGCCATCACCACCTCGGAGCGCGGCCAGAGCAAGCTCAGCACCGTTAGACCGGACGGCTACCTCTCGATGCCGATCATCAACGACATCATGGCCCGGGGCAAGACGCTGCCCGAGTTGAAACGGGCCATCACCGAGGAGTACAGCAAGATCATCAGCAACCTCACCCTCTCCATCGTCCTCTGGCAGATGAAGGCCAACCTGGTCTACGTGAGCGGCGAGGTTGGCAAGCCCGACTATTACCTGATGGAGGGGCCGAATACGGTCAGCCAGATCATCGCCCGGGCCGGAGGGTTGCTTAACAGCGCCGAGCGGGGCACCGTCCTGGTGATCAGCCGCGACGAACAGCGGCGGCCATGGGGACGCCTGGTCGATCTGGCCAAGGTCTACGCCTCCGGCGACATCAGCCAAGACCTGGTCCTCCATCAGTACGACGTGGTCTATGTCCCGAAGAGCGCCATCGCCCGTCGGGACCTCTTTGTCGAGCAGTACATCTCCAAGCTCCTGCCGTCCTTCTTCACCGCCGGTTACAACGTCGGTGGCACGATGCTTGAGCATCGACCGGTGGTCAGGTAGGTGGATTGGCGATTTTTCCTGAGCAGGGCGTCGTAGTGCCGACGCGTGTTGACGGTGGAGGAAGGCGCAACAACACCTCCCCGGCAGTTACCCAAAACAAAGGATTTTGACTATGGCGATCACCAAACTACAGTCGGCGCGGGACTTCTGTCGCATCTGGTTCTTCTGGAAGCGGCAGGCCATAGCGCTCTTTTTGCTCATCGTCGGCCTGGTCATGGGCTACGCCTACAGCGCCACCCCCAAGTACGAGAGTACGGCGGAACTCCTGGTGCTTCCCAAGACCAACGAGGGCGAGGTGATCTCGGCGGGCAACGAGGAAAAAAGGGTGGCGCCGGTGACCAGCCAGGACATCTACACCGAGATGGAACTTTTGGGCAGCAAGGCGGTGATGCTGGACACGGTGAACGCCCTTGGCCCGGATGAGGGCGGCCGGGGCACCCGCTCTTTGCTGGACATAATCACCTACCCGCCCCGGCTGATCGGACGGGGCATCCTCCGCCTCCTCCGGTTGACCCCACAGCCCTCCTCCCCCCAGACCGCCCAGATGATGCTCCTCAAGCAGTCGACCAGGATTGCGCCCATCGTCGAGTCCTCGGTGATCAGCGTTGCCTTGCAGTCCGAAGACCCAGGTCGGGCACAGGTGCTGCTTTCCAAGGTGCTGGAGATGTACATGCGCCACCGGGCTACGGTCTTTACCAAGGAGAAGGGGGTCAACTTCTATGCCGATCAGGCCAAGGAGTACAAGGCCAAGCTGGACGAGGCGGAGAAGACCTTGAACGAATTCCAGCAAAAGGAGGATATCGTCAACCTCCAGGTGCAGAACAAGTCCAACATCGAGCTGTTGACCAAGTTAAAGAACGACCTGAAGTTGATGGAGATCTCCTACGACGAGGCGGCCAGCCGGGCGGGGATGCTCAAACAGCGCATCCTGGCCGACAGCCACGACATCGATGGCAATCTGACCAAGGAGATGCGGGAGATCCCGGCGGTGATCGAGTTGAACAAGGGCATTGTCCCCCTTCTCATCAAGCAGAGCGAGATCCGGCAGACCTTTACCGAGGAGAGCCGGGACTACCTGGATGTCAACAACCAGATCACCATGCTGCGCGGTGCCATCCGCGCCGAGATCGAGAAGGCGATCAAGACCGATGAGCTGGAGCTTGAGAGTCAGCGGATCAAGATCGACGCCCTTACCCAGCAGGTCAACCTCTTTCGTGACGAGGCCAACGAGCTGAATCGCAAGGAGAAGCAGTTGAACGAGTTGCAGCGGCAGGTGCAGCTCTACCAGGAGAGCTATCTGCTCTACTCCAAGAAGACCGAGGACGCCAAGATCTTCTCCCAGAGGTCATCCCGCGACCTGGGCAACGTGAGCATCTCCTCGCCGCCGACCTTGCCCGAGCAGCCGGTCTCGCCCAAGCGCCTGCTGCTTCTGGTTTCGTCGCTCTTTGCCGGGGCCTTTGCCGCCCTGTGTCTGCCGTTTATCCTGGAGTCCATCGACAACAAGCTAAAGACTGCCGATGATATCGAAAAGATCCTCGGCCTGTCGGTGGTGAGCACCTTCTCGGAGATCAAGTAGGGCGCTCGGCAACTGCCCCAGTGGTCTAGCCGGGCGGGTCCGGCCTTTACGCTACAGAAGAGAGCCAAGGGGCGGTTCGCGAACCGCCCCTTGCGGTTTGTGCGCACGCACGGAAAAAAATGGGGTTGTCATCATTTGTCATAGGGGGAGCAGGGGATGGGGAGAATATTTGAGGCGATGCACAAGGCCAATGGCCCGAGGCTTGCCGTTGGCGGATATCTTGACCTCAAGAACCGCAAGCAACTGGGGGATCTCAGCAAGACTATTTCCCACCTGCGGCAGAATGGCCAGGCCAAGGCCTTCATCTTCGCCAGTTGTCGATCCGGGGAGGGGGTTTCTACCGTGGTCGCTAACCTGGCCAACTATCTCGAGCTCTACCAACCGGGGTGCCGTGTGCTGGTGATCGATGCCAACTTCCACGCCCCGGCGCTCCATCAGATGCTGGAGCTTCGACCGGGAGTGGGGTTCGCCGAGGTCCTCCTTGGCCTGACGACCTTGAGCGAGGCGGTGCAGGAACACGCAACCCAGGCCGGCATCCACCTCCTCTCCTGTGGCAAGGCCTATCAAGAGCTAGCGGGCAATATCCTGCAAGGCCGGGTTGCGGCCCTCCTCGATGAGGCACGGGAGCGCTATGACTGCGTCCTCATCGACTCCTCGCCGATCATGGCCTCCACCGATACCCTCTCCACGGCGGCGGCGGCGGATGGTCTGTTCCTGGTGGTACGTTCACTCAAGGTGCAGGCCGAGGTGGCGCTCAAGGCCCAGACGTTGCTACGCAACAACGAGTGCCTGGTGTGCGGGGTGGTCTTAAACCGGGTGCATCAGGTGATTCCCGAGTGGATGTACCGGCTCATCTGACCCATGACCGCCTTCCTCCTCCTTGTTGTCACCCTCTTCCTCTTTACCCTCACCGCCCTCGCCTTTTTCAAGCCGAAGCAGGCCCTCTGCTTCCTCCTGATCTCCCGGCCGATCATCGACAACTTCGAGGTCTGCAAGTTGCTCACGCTACCGATCCTGGGCACCAACGCCCTGCAGGGGATCGGCATCTTCGTGCCGTTTATCCTGATTGGGGTGCTCTTGCTCAAGAAGCTCGATATCGCCCACCCCGATGTCTTCTTCTTTCGGGAGCGGCTCACCAACTACTACCTGCTCTTCATTCTGGCCTGCCTCCCGGCCCTCTTCACCTCAGCCGTCCCGGTGCTCCACCTCGGGGACTGGTTGAAATTTTTAACCTTCTGGGCCATTTGTCTCTTTGCCCAGAACTTTCTTCGTACCGAAGAGGACCTCCGCCAGGTGCTGGTCTGGGTAGTGATCGGGTCGCTCTATCCCCTGGCCATGTTCCTGAGGGATATGGTCACCGGCCATACGGTGCGGCTCGGCGGCCTGACCAGGGTCCTGGGCGGCTACTACCTGGGCGAGAGGGAGGGGGGGATCATCTTTGCCGCCGATCTCCTGGTCTGCTTTATCCCCGCCTACCTTTTCTCCCTCGTCGATCGCCAAGGGGTGGCACGCCGGGGACCGTTGTTGATCGGTTTTTTCTTTCTCCTCGTCTGCCTTGCGGCCACCAACTTCAGGGCCACCATCGCGGCGGCGCTGTTGATGTGCCTCTGCTTCCTGCTCTTTCGCCGTCAGTACCGCATGGTCTTGGCCATGGTGGGGGCAACGGTGTTCGCCTTTCTGTTGCTCCCCGGCCTGCGGGCCAAATTCTCCCCCACCGTGGCCATGCTCCAAAACCTGGGCGACCTTCTGAGTACCAGACCGACCATCCATGACACCCTGCTCTCGACCCGTTTTGGGATCTACCGTACCCTGCTCACCACCGTGCTCTACCGGTTCTCGCCCGCCAACCTGATCGCCGGCTATGGCTATGAACTGCCGCTCAAGAGTCTATGGGTCAACAGCGCCCACATGGAGTTCCTGCAGCTCTTCTTCCGCTATGGCCTGCCCCCGGCCCTCCTGTTCTACGGATTTTTCCTGGCCGTGGTGCGGCGAGGTCTGCGCGTCCGGGGGGATCTCTTCTGCCAAGCCATCACCTCCTATGTCGTCGGCTTGGCCGTCATCTCGCTGATGGGCAACCCTTTCAGCAACGTGCGGGTGCTGTGGTACCTGGGGGTCTATGTCGCTATCCTGGCCAAGCGGTCGTCAGGAGTGGCGATCAGGGAGGGCGTATGAGCCGCCTGTCTGCCGTCATCGGCCGCCATCGCACCCTGTTCCGGAACTTCTCCTTCCTCACCGCCCTCCAGGTCTTCAACCTCGGGCTCCCCCTCCTCACCTACCCTTATCTGATCCGGGTGATGGGGGCCACCAGTTACGGTTTGGTGGTGCTAGCCCGGGCCGTGATCGAATTCTTTATCGTCTGCATCGATTTCGGCTTCAATGTCCCCTCCGCCCGCGAGGTGGCCATCCATCGACAGGACCCGGCGAAACTCTCCGAGGTGGTCTCCGCCGTCCTCCTCTTGAAGCTCCTGATCTTCCTCGGCTGCGCCCTCCTGCTCGCCGCCCTGGTGACCACCGTGCCCTCGCTGCGTCGGGAAGCCACCCTGTATCTCCTTACCTTACTCTTGGGCCTGGAGGGGATCCTCTACCCTATCTGGTTCTATCAGGGGCAGGAGCAGATGCAGTTCATCACCTACGTCGAGATCACCTCGAAGCTGACCTTTGCCGGGCTCATCTTCCTCTTCATCCGCTCGCCCGCCGACTACCTGTGGTACCCGGCCCTCCAGGTGGTTGGCCTTCTGGCCGGGGGCACGTTCTCCTGCTGGCTGATCTTCCGCCGCTTTCAGGTGCGGCTCATGTTGGTCTCCCCCGCGGTCCTGTGCTGGCACCTCAGGGAGAGCACCACCTTCTTCGTCTCCAAGGTCGCGGTCACCATCCAGGAACGAACCAACACCCTCCTGGTGGGCACCATGCTCGGCACCACCGAGGTGGCCTATTACGATCTGGCCAACAAGGTGATCAGCATCGCCAAGATCCCCTTTTATATCCTCAACGAGACCCTCTATCCCCATATCGCCCGTCACCGCGACATGGGGCTGGTTAGGCGGGTAATCCTGGCCAGTTTCGTCTTCAGTCTCCTCCTCTATCTGGCCATCGTTGTTAGCAGTAGGCCGGTAATCTTGATCCTGGCCGGTCGAGAGCTCCTGGCGGCCCAGCCCCTCTTCGCCCTCTTGGGCTTGATCCTGCCGATCATCGGGGTCTCCTACCTCCTGGGCAACAATGTGCTGGTGGTTATGGGCCACAGCCGGATAGCCAACTTCAGCGAGGTCTACAGCACCACGCTCTTTCTCTCCCTAATCCTCGCCCTCTTTGCTAGCCAGCGGATCACCATGACCTCGCTGATCCTTGCCTACCTGACGGCGAACCTCTTTATCCTCCTCTACCGTTATGCCTACTGCCGTAGTCTGGCGTTGCTACGATGAAGGTCGCCTATCTGATCCTTGCCCATCACCTGCCGGAGTTGACCGCTCACCTGGTCCGCAGCCTGACCTGCGACTGGGCGACGTTCTTTATCCACGTTGACCTGAAGGCCGATATCGCCCCCTTTCGGGCGCTCTTGGCCGACCATCCGGGGGTGCGCTTTCTGAGCGGCCAGCGCCGGATCAAGGTCTCCTGGGGGGGCTTCAGTCTAGTGCAGGCTACCCTCAACCTGCTCACCGAGGCGACTCAGACCGGCACCTTCGACCGTTACTGTCTGCTGAGTGGGATGGACGCTCCCATCAAGCCCCTGGCCGCTATCCGGGAGCGGTTGGCCGGGGGGCAGGAGTTCCTGCGGGTCGACCGGCGGCTTAGCGACCCGGTGGGCAAGAACCATGGCCTGGCGATCCGGCGCTACTACTTTCTGGACTTGCCGATCCCTCGCCGGCTCAACCTGTGGCTGCTCTCTGGCCGGATCCCTCGCCTGACGCCGCCGCCGATCCCCATCTACCATGGTGCCAACTGGTGGTGCCTGACGGCGGCCTGCGTCGGGTTTCTGCTGGATTTCGTCTCCCGCAACCCGGGGTATCTTGCCTACCATCGCTACACCCGCATCCCCGACGAGACCTTTTTCCACTCCCTGATCAAGCAATCCCCCTTTGCCGAACGGATCTCGCACGACTTCGAGCAGGCGAGTTCGCTTGCCGACTTCTTCGCCGCAAACGACCACGGCTGCCACTACATCGATTGGAACGCCGCCGGGAAGGTGCTGCCCAAGGTCTTGACCCTGGACGATCTCCCGGCCCTCCAGCGCTCTCCCTCCCTCTTCGCCCGCAAGTTCGACCCTATCCGCTCTCGCGACCTGCTTCAGGTCTTGGAGCGGGAGGCCGGTGAAGGATAGCCCTATGCCTCCTCCGTCACCGGCCATCACCGTCCTGATGCCGGCCTATAACGCCGCCGCCACCATTGGCCCGGCGGTGGCCAGTATCTTGGCTCAGACCTTCTCCGACTTTGAGCTCCTGATCATCGATGACGGCTCCACCGACGCGACCGTCCAAGTCGTCTCCAGCTTTGCTGATCGCCGCATCACCCTGCTTCGCAACCCCGAGAACCTGGGACTCATCCTCACCTTGAACCGGGGGATCGAGTTGGCGCGAGGTCGGTACCTGGCCCGGATGGATGCCGATGACCTCTCCCTGCCCGATCGCCTTGCCTGCCAGTATCGGCTGATGGAGGCAAGGCCAACCGTGGTGGCCTGTAGTTCCAGGACCGTGGACTTCGCCCGCCACCGTCTCCCCCGCTACCACCTGCGGGAGGCAGGACATGAAGCCCTCCTGGCCCGCATGGTGGTCGAGCCGCCCCTCTCCCACCCGGCCTCCTTCGTCCGCCGAGCCACCCTCGTGAACCACGGCCTGCGCTATGATCCCCGCTACCCCCACTGCGAGGACTACCGCCTCTGGTTCGAGCTCTCCCAGGTTGGTCGCCTGTCCAACGTCCAGAGGGTGTTGCTTCGGGCCCGGGTGTCGGAGGGTTCGGTCTCGCAGCGTTACGCTGAGGTACAGGCCACGGTTGCCCGGGGCCTACGACGGGAGATCATCGCCGATTTCGCTCGCAGCACCGGCCTGGCGGTGGAACTCCCGAACACCATCACCGCCGCCGACCTCAGACGCGTTCAGGGGCTCTACCGGCAGCTTACCGCCCGCCCCAGGGCGCAGCGGGCGGGGGAGATCGGGCAATTAAACGGCATCTGCTACTGTCTCTACATGTCGATGGCCAAGGCCGAGTACACCCCCGCCTCGCTGATCGCCTTTTTGGGCTCAGGGGATTGGTTGCGGGCGGGCCTCGGGGGGATTCGGGCCTGGCGGGTCATTCGTAAACACCTATGGCCGAACCATTTCCCGCCCTTGCTCTAGGAGGGATGCCGGATAACCTCAGGGACGGTTGGCGGCGAACCAGCGCCAGCCGCCGGTGATCTTCATGTGGAAGGTCTGGATGGTGTCGAAGTAGTCGATGCCGATTCGATGCAGGCGGTAGCGATCCGGGCCTGGGGAGAGGTCGTTGATCCCGTAGCAGGTGGTGAAGGCGCAGGTAAAGTGGTGACGCTCTAGGATGGCGATAGTCTCGGCGTTGAAGTCCTCGCGCCTGCCGGTGGGGTAGGCAAAGGTCTCGATTCTCCGCCCCAGGCGTGAGGACAGGCGGTCACGGGCCGGGACGATCTCGGCCGTAGCCTGTTCCGGGGTAAGGTGGGAAAGAAAGGGGTGGCTTCGGGTGTGGCCGCCAATGCCGACACTGGGGCCGAGGGCCGCCAGCCCGTCCCAGGTGCCGAAGAGGCCGGCGCTGAGGGCCTGGCGGTCGACCCCGTTTTCCGCCAGTACCGCCATGAGCCACCGTTCCCTCGCCGGTCCCGGCAGGGCGGCCAGTTGCCGGAAGAGGCGGCGGTGGGCGGCGCAGCCCCTGCCGGTCGTCAGCCCCTCGCAGGCGATCACCTCCCCCTGGAACCGCAACTCGTCCCGCCCCCGGCAGAGCAGGAAGAGGGTGTCGAACCAGGGCGTCACCTCGTTGTCGATAAAGCCGGTGGTGGCAAAGAGCAGCCACGGCACCTGGTATCGCTTAAGGATCGGGGCGGCCAGGGTGAGGTTGTCTTGATAGCCGTCGTCAAAGGTGACCACCACTGGGTACCTCGGCCACGGGGTATCCCCACGGCAGGCGGCGAGCAGCGCCTCCTCCGACATGGGGTGGTACCTCTCCTGCAAAAGCCGGAGCTGCTCGGCAAAGGCCCCCTCACTAACGTACATCCCCGGTAGGTTCGCGTCGATCATCCCCCCCTCGGGCACCAGGCGGTGGTAGTAAATGACCACCAGCCGCCCGGCCTGCCGCCGTCGCAGACGTTCGCATCCCCCACCCGCCACAAAGACACGGGCCAGCAGGTTCTTGAGCCGCTTTTTAACCGGCATGGCCCGTCACCTGTCTGACAATCAGCGACCAGACCCGGAACAGGAAGGGCCTGAGGTCCTCGACCGCGAACAGGGCGTCACAGTCGTGGCGGCGCAGCCGGGAGAGCCAGTCGCCGAGCAGGGTCACCCTGTGGCCCTGGCCGTACTTGAGGCAGGTGGTCAGGTCGTCGAGTAGCGACATCCAGACCAGTCCGTCTGGGGCCTGCGGCAGGGGGGCGGGCAGGGTGCCGTTGGTCAGTTCGAGGTAGGCGAGATAGGGCATATCGAGACCGGCGGCGCTGGCCAGTTCGATCAGGCCGCAGGGCCGGGGGTTGATCTCGATGAACTTGTAGCGCTGGTCTCGGGGGTCGAACTTGAACTCCAGATCCGCCAGTCCGTGGAAGCCAATCCCCTTGAGGAAGGCCTGGGAAAGGCGGGTGACCTCCGGATGGCGCTCGCTTTGCGCCAGGGTGCCGATCCCGAACTCGGGGGGGAGCTGTCGCAGCTTGTGGCCGGTGATGGTGGCCAAGGGACGGCAGGCGGCATCGCAGTAGGTCAGGAAGAAGAAGAGGTTCGAGACCGGGCCAGGGATGATCTCCTGGGCCAGGTAGCCGCCCGTGAATCGGGGGTCCTGGACGATGCGGAGGAGCTCCTGGGGGCCGGTGGCGACCTCCCCCTTGCTCCGGTAGTGGCCCTGGGTGTAGAGGGGCTTAACAAAGCAGGGGTAGGCCGCCCCCTGGGCGATGGCCTCGCGGGGGAGTTCGTCCGAGAAGAGGGTGACCGGTAGGGGAAGCCCCGCCTCCCGGGCCAGGGCGAGCATGGTTCGTTTGTTGATCAGCTCTGGAAGGGGCCGGTCGAGGGTGGGGAGCCAGCGCAGGCCACTGAGCGCGTCCCGGTGGCGATCGAGGAGGAGAAGGTGCTCGTCGCTCTCGGCAAAGACCACCGGCGGGGCGCAGGCCTCCTGACTGAGCGCCAGCAGCACCCCCATGACCTCGGCCTCGGTCTCGGCCGCCTCGCAGAGCGTGCAGTACCGTGAGCTGCCCCCCAGGGTCTGTCCCGGACGCCCGACCCCTACCACCGGGATGGCCCGGTGGCCCAGGCTACGGATGACCCCCAGACTGGTGACGCTATCAAGGCCGAGGACGATGGCCACCGGCTGTGGCGATTGGCGCAGGAGGGCGCGGGTCTGGGCCTTCATCCTGCCTGCCCCTCCGAGCCGGTTGGCGCGAGAAGGCGGGTGTAGACCTCGGCCACGGCCGTCGCCATGTGTCGATCAGAGAAGAGGTCTGCTTGACGGCAATGGGCGCTCGCGCGGTAGGACGCCCATCGCCCTGGCTCGTTGAGCAGGGTGCGGATGGCGTCGGCCATGGCCTCCGGCCCCTGGGGTGGGATCAGGAGCCCATCCACCTGGTGGCGGATCGCCTCGCCCACCCCCCCGACGTCGGTGGCTACCACCGGCACCCCGGCCGCCATGGCCTCCAAGATCACCATCGGCAGCCCCTCGCTCAGGCTGGGCAGGACAAAGAGGTCCATATCTCGCAGGCAGTCAGTGACGGCGGTGGTCGGCCCGAGCCAGTCGATACGGTCGAGGAGCCCGAGGTCGGCGGCCTGTTGCCGTATCCCCTCCTCATAGCCCGGGGAGAGAAAGCCGCCCACCAGGTGGAGGGCGAAGTCCATCCCCGACCGGGCAAGATCGTGTAAGGCGCGGAGGAGGTCTTCCAGGCCCTTGCCTGGCCGCCAATGGGCGACGGTGCCGATTACCGGACAGGCCTGCCTCAGGGTGCGGGGGGCAAGGCCAGGATGAGGGGGCACCCCGTTATGGATGACCCGGAGCTTCTTGGCCAGGGCGGCAGGGGCAGCGATGGTGGCCCGGAGGTGCTCGGAGACCACGATCACCTCCCGGGCCTGAAGCATCCCCAGCCGTTCCACCAGCCGGTTAAGTACCCGCTTGATCCTGGTCGGCGAATCGAAACCGATCACCCCGTGGATGTGCTGAACCATGGGGACGGCGGTGATGGCCGAGGCAATGCCGCCTAAGAGGTTGCCTCGGGTGTAGTGGGTGTGGAGCAGGCGATAGCCGCCTTGGCGGATGAGGCGGATCAGGGCCGGGATCGGCCGTAGGTCAAAGGCCGATCCCATGGGCAGGCGGTAGAGGGGGGCCGCCTGGTAGCGCCGGGCCGCTGGGAAGCTGACCGGCTTGAGACAGACAAAACTCACCTCGTAGCCCAGGGCGGGGAGGTTGGCGGCCAGGAGGTCTTGTACCCGTTCGGCACCGGCGTAGTACTCGCCGTTGATGATGTGCAGCACCTTGGTGGGGGGGGGAGAGGGGATCATCGTCGCTGCCGCAGTTCGCGAAGCAGGAGGAGCGCGAAGTAGGGGTCGTCAATCAGGTAACGGCGGCCCAATCGTCGGGGGTGGCCCATGAGCCGCCACAGCCACTCCAGACCGATCGCCTGCAGCAGACGCGGCGCCCTCCTCGCCAGTCCGAGGTCAAATTCAAAGGCGGCGCCGAAACAGCAGATCAACTTGGTCGCCAGTTGATGGCGATAGCCGAGGGCCCAGAGCTCCTGCTTCGGCATCCCCAAGCAGGCGAAGGTGAGCTGCGGCCGGAAGCGGTTGACGCGCTCGACCGCCTCGGCCGCCTCGGCCGAGTTGTGACGGAAGGAGAGCGAGGGCGAGAAGACCTCGGCCGTCACCCCCGGATACCTCCGCTGCAAGGCCTGACGGAGCTCCGTCTCCTGACCGGGTCGGCCGCCCAGCAGAAAGACCCTCCCCTCTCGCCCCGCCACCACCTGGCAGAGGGCCGGAAAGAGGTCGGCCCCGGTCACCCGCTCAGGGCACCCACGGCGGCCGTGGAGGAGACGGGAGGCCATGACCAGCGGGAAGCCGTCGGCGAAGACAAGATCTGCCTCTCGGTAGCGCTGCAAGAGCTCGGGGTCACGGGCGAGCTTGACGATCTGGTCGCAGTTGGGGGTGACCACCACCTTGGCCGCACCGCCATCCGTGGTCAGGATGACGTCCAGGTGGGCCACTGCCTCGCGAAAGGAGACGGTGGCGATATCAAGGCCGAACAGGGGGCAGGCGTGCATGGCGCTGGGTCAGGGCCCTTTCTCAAGCAGGATCGACAGCACGGCGGGAAGGGTCTTGAGGAGGATCTTGACATCGCCCCAGAACGAGAGCCTCTTGATGTACTGGATATCCAGGCGGATCATCTGTTGGAAGGAGAGCCGGTTCTTGCCGCTTACCTGCCAGAGGCCGGTGAGTCCGGGCATGGAGTAAAACCTCCGGCTGTGCCACAGTAGGTACTCCTCGGCCTCGTAGTCCAGGCAGGGCCGTGGCCCAACCAGGCTCATCTCGCCCCGCAGGACGTTGATGAGCTGGGGCAGTTCGTCGATGCTGGTCTTACGGAGAAAGAGCCCGAAGGGGAAGATCCGCTCGTCGTCGGTGAGTTTGGTGTGGGGGCGGTCGGTCTCCTGGGAGATCAGGTGTTTCATGAACTTGCGATGCTTTTCGGCGGCGCAATTGGGGGCCATGCTACGGAATTTGAGCAGGGTGAAGGGGCGCCGCTTGTAGCCGATGCGGGTCTGACGGAAGAAGATCGGGCCGGGCGAGGTGGCCATGATGCCGACTGCCGCCAGCAGGAAGAGCGGAGAACAAAGACAGAGGCCGAGCAGGGCGCCGACGATGTCCATCGCCCGCTTCCAGGCCGGCATGGGCTTGGCGATAAAGTCGTCGACCTCGGAGAGGCAGGCCGCCCCCGGTTCGCCCCTCCTCTCCCCTGCCCCCGCCCGGGGCCCGCCCACGACCGTCGCCCCCGCTGAGCCGCTCGCGGTGGCGGTGAGATCGGTGGCTAGGGCGGTCTTGCCGGTGGTCATGGCGGAGGCAAGGCAGAGTTCGGGATCGTTGACCCAATGGTCGGGGTAGGAGTAGACGGTGAAGCTCCCCACCTTGGGGATGTCCACCATCTGGCAGATCGCCTGGCCGATGAGGAAGGCGTTGGCGTGAGAGGCGTAGGGGAGGATGGCGGCTATGTCCCCTGCGTCGTACCAGCCGAAGGTGTCAGACTCGCGCAGTCGGCTGTTCATGGCCTTGGCCAGTTTGGAGAGGGGGCGGCCGTTGGCAACGACCGCCGAGGAGTGGAAGACCAGCAGGGAGAAGGTGTGGCCGTAGCGGTTGGCCCGATCCTGTTCCAGTTCCAGGTGGACGCGGAGCTCCTGGCGGGGGGTGATTCCCTGACGGTTGATCTGGGTCTTGAGATAGTGGATGAGTTTTCACAGGCTGAGGCTGAACCTCGCTCTGATCGGCCAGCGCCGGGAGGGGTAGGTGAAGATGGTGAACGGTGGGGGGGAGGTCAGCGGCGTCATGAGGGAGAAGACGTCCTGGGCCAGCTTCATTGCCCCGTCGCTCTCGGTGTGTGGCATCAGGATGCCGATCTGGCCGCTATCGAACCAGCCGACAAAGTCCATATTACGAACTCGCTGGTAGAGTTTGCGCACCAGCTTACGCACCAGGAGGTTCTTCTCGTCCCGAATCCCGATCTCGTAAACCGCCATGGAGAGCCGCATGTCGTAACGATCCGCTCGTTCACACTCGCGCCGCACCGTCGCCCAGAACTCCAAGATGGTGCTCATGCTCCGTAGGTCTTGCCCTTCGAGGAAGGGGGTGGTCATGGGTGTCGTCTCATCTTGGGGGTGGGCCGGGCGTGCGGATTACGGCTGGGTCGTTGAGCAGCAGACCAAGCAGCTCCTCCTGCTTGACCTTACGCCCGGCGTACCTTCTGCCCGCAGCGTTGTTGGCGTAGTCCATTTGCCGTTCGGCCTCCGAGTTATCGGTTCCCCCCTGTTCGTGGGCATCGGTGACGGCGGTGGCGAATTTTTCGCCGTAGGCCTTGGTCAACAGGTAGCTCCACAGGACATGGCGGTAGGCGTCTTCGGGGATGAACTCCTGCGCCGCATGGGCCTGATACGCCGTCTCCTGGGCCTGATCCCGGATTCGCAACAGTCGTGGGGACTGCAAGGGGTTGGCGGCAAGGAGCTCGAGCTCGGGTGCGGTCAGTTGCTCCCCCATCACCTTGGAGATGACCTGTAGCGACTCCCTATCCATGGTGAGGCGCGTGCGACCGTCGTCATCCCGGTGGGTTGCGAGCGCGGCCTTGACCACCTCCTGCCGGACACGAAAGGAGGTGATCCCGGAGAACTCCAGGGGGAGGGCAGTGGGGGTGCCCTGGGCCAGGTCGCGTAGCTCGCGGGCGAACCCCTCGATCTGCGGTCTGATCCCGGCGGGTGGCCAGAGGGCGATGTGGGCCGTGAGCCGCAGTTGGCCGTCACGGAGGGCGGTCATGCCGCCGGTGGGCGATATGGGGGCCTCCCCGGTGACGGCGGCTGAGATATCCTGGGCCGTGACCACGAGGTTACCGGCGAGGAGTTCGGCGGCGGTAACCGTAAGCGCCGCTATCCGCACCTCCATGTCCCCGCCAACCAGGAGATTCTGCCCCTGGGCTACGCCGATCCGGACGACTACCTGTTGCCAGGTGAGGCTTGGCCCTGCCAGATCGAGCGACGGCGGTGCCAGGTCAAGGCCGGTCACCTGCACCCCAGCCAGGAGGGGCCGGGTGGCGAGGAGACGGGCCGCCTTGTCGCCCAGGCCCTCGATCAGGCGGCCGAGGCTCAGGATGACGATCAAGGCCAAGGTGGCGAGGATGGCCAGGGCGACGCCAAGGAGGAGGATGCGGTGTCGTCCGCGCCGTTGGCGGGCAGGTGGGGGTGTAGGCATGGGATGTCGTAGCGTCTGCTCGTGGAAGGGGAGGAACGAAGGAGGGTACTATTGAGACAGTTGGAGCTGCCCTCCCGGCGTGCCGTCAGCGGGCTTCTTGTAACGATCCAAGGTGGCGGTGAGTTGATCGGCCTGACTGGCCAGGCCCTGGGTGGCGACGTCGATTTGCTCTAGGCCGATGGTGATCTGTTTGATACCGGCGGCCTGCATCTCGCTGCCGGTGACGATGTCCTCCACCAGGGTGCCCATGGCGTTGACGTTGTCGCAAATCGAATCCAGGGCCGAGGAGGTCTTACCCGCCACCTCGACGGCCAAGCCGATCTTCTTCAGCGGGCCTTCCAGAAGCGTTGTGGTGTCATTGGCCGCCTGCGCGCAACGGCCGGCCAGGCTGCGCACCTCTTCCGCCACCACGGCAAAGCCTAGCCCCTGTTCCCCGGCGTGGGCGGCCTCCACCGCCGCATTCAAGGCCAGCAGGTTGGTCTGAAAGGCGATGTCGTTGATGGTCTTGATGGTCTTGGTGATCTCCTGACTGGCGGTGCGCACCTCGTTGATGGTGCGCACCATCTCGCCCATCCTGGCCTTGCCCTCTTCGGCGTTGGCCTTGGCCGTGGACGACATCTCATGCGTCATCTGGGCCTTTTGAACATTCAAGTGGGTGGTGCTGTTGATCTCGTTCATGGAGGCGCTGACCTCCTCTACGGCGGCCGAGACCGTGCTGGCGACGTCATCAAGGACGTGTACGTTGCCCTCTACCTCATTACGGTTGGTGCGCAGATTTTCGATCATGACAGACAGTGACTGGCCAAGTTGGCCGATCTCGTCGTTCCCCGTGATGTCGACCTCCTGCTCAAGGTCGCCCTCGGCGATGCCCTTGGCGATATTCACCGCCCGCTGCACCGGGCGGCTGATGAGGGCGACGATGACGAGGGAAAAGGCGACTCCCAGCCCCAAGGCCAAGACCGCCATGAAGAGCAACTGCGTGCGCTTGCTGCGCAGGAAGCGCTCCATGGCGCTGTTGGCCTCCACATCGTTGATGACGCTTTGCCGAATCTCTCCCTGGCTGGCGAGGATGGCGTTCATGGTCTCCTGGTCGGCCGCCAGGGTGGTGGCGAGCTTGGCCTGGGCCTCCTCGTTCTCCTGCTGGATCTTGGCTGCGGCCTGCTCGCGGATCTCCTGCACCAGGACAGTGACCCGTTCGCGCAAGGTGGCCCCGATCTCCATGGCCCGTTTTACCTTGTCGACCTGTTGGGTCATGGAGACGTTTTCGGCGTCCAGGGCCTTGACCTCATCGTAGGTGCCCAGGTAGGCCTTCACCGCCCGGCTGGCCCCCTTGACCTTCTTTTCGTCCAGGGCCGCCAGGTCGGGCAGGGCGAAAAATTTGTCCGCCACCGCCCGCAGTTCGTCCACCTCCTTGGCCACCACGGAGTAGGGGGCGGAGTCGATGAGGATCTTGTTGGCGTTACGGTTCACCGCCCCCAGCGAGGTCTCTAGGTCGAGCAGCATCTGATAGAGACCGATCTGCTTCTCCAGCCGTGCCTGACCAAGTTGCTCACGCTCGTTGGCCGACTGCACCTGCCGCTCCTGTTGGGCGGTGAGGTTGCCCTTGACGTTGGCCCCGACCTCTTCCACCCGTTTGGACAAGGCCTGGCCACGTTCCAGTAGCTGATCGCTCAGCGCCAGGTTCCCGTTGATGATCCGTAGCGCCAGCCCGGCGATGAGGGCAAGCAGGAGGCAAAGGATGCCCATGGCGACAAAGATCTTGACCTTCAGCCCGAGGAGGGAAGAAACTCGGGACAACGACTGTCGTATTGTGCTGTGCGGGGAAAGGGTCAACATAATCGTGTACTCCATCAACAGATGTCTGGGTGGCTCTCGTGGGGCGGGGGGGACAATGACCGATGGCCGTTGTCCCCCGTTGTAAGCAGTCGGCAGACTATTTGACCTCCAAGGCCCAGTCGCCGGTGCTGTGGTGGTCGTCGCCGGTGTGATCGAAGACCGCCAGGCCGGCGGCGTAGGACTTGCCGTGCTCAAAGGCCACATCATCCTTGTTGCCGGTGTTGAGCTTACGGGCGATTTCGAGCGTCCACTTGCCGTCCGCCCACACCGCCGCCGACTTGATGTCGGCCCGGCTACCGGAGACCTCCTTGGCCGGCAGGTATTGAGGGACGGTGTCGCCGATGTTGTCGATCGGCTTCTGGCTGGTCACCAGATCGGGGCCGGCATCGGCGGGCCGGGCCATCCAGATCTTCTTGCCATCCTTGGTGGCATGTTCCTTGGCCTTTTCGAGCTTGTCCAGGGAGATGATGGTCATCTGATCCTCCATCAGGCCAACCACCTGGCTACGGTAGGCCTTCCAGTGCCACATGTCGGCCTTAAAGGTCTTGCCGGACAGCATACAGGCGGTGAAGTCGCCGTCCATGGGGAAGGTCATGGCCAGGCGGTCTTCGCGGTCCTTGCCCTCTTCGTAGCCATCTTTATCCTTGCTCCAGGTCAGGGTCTTGTGGGTGTCGTCCTTGGTCTTGTCCGGCCACTCGATCAGCATGTAGATCATATCGCCGCTGACCGCCGCCCGCAGTTGGACGTCCACCTCCCCCTGGAAGGCCTTGGCGTCGGCCGCCCCTTCGGCGGGTGCGACCTTAACGGTAACCGGCTTGACGGCGGCCCATTCACTGGCCTTGCCATCCAAGATGGGGGCGGTGGCCATGGCATCGGCCACCACCTTGGGGCCCTCGGCGTAACAGGTTGCAGCGCTCATCACAACCAAACCGGCAGTCACACAGTGTATCCACTTCTTCATCTTCTCCTCCTTGGCCCGCTCAAGGGCCCCTGTTTTAGGAATTCTTCGCAAAAAAGCTAGGCTCTTTTGCATACCGTTTCCTTACCCTGACAAGAATATAAAAAAGAGTCAAGTTTTTTTTACGAGGGGCCATGATTCTGTCCATGTCGACAGGGAGAGCCAGAAAATGCCGATTCGGCCATTTCCCGCATTGTTGGTTCAATGCGCAGATCCACATCTCGGGTCAGACGTATCAAAAAATAACCCTGTCCCCTTTTGTTTGGGGTGAACAGACCTTTAGCCCAAGAACACAGGAAAGGCATTGACTTCCTAAAACGATTTGGCTATTTGTGCCCCAGTATGGTTTTGTACGCGGTGCGGTTTCCGGGTGCGAACCATTTCCGGCACCGCGTGCGCACAGACTACGTGTGCACCCCTACCGAGCTCGTCAAGGTTCCTTCCCCCCCCCTAGAGCGATGGAGGTCTTCCCGCCGTGGTGGCATCTCCTCTTGATCTGATTGGCCTTTCGGTGGCCCTCCTCCTGGCGTTGGCCTTGGCTGCGCCCTTGGTCCACCGTCTCCCCACCTTCCAGGTCCCCGTTGCCTTTTCCTTGCTGACCCTGGCCTCGTGCACCGCCGTGCTCTCTGGGGTGATGACTGTGGCCAGCGGGTCCACCGCCGCCCTTATCCTCCCCCTCGGCCTGCCTGGCCTCCCCTTTCATCTGCGGCTTGACCCCCTGGCGGGTTTTTTTTTGGTGGTCATTGGGCTGATGGGGGTATGCGCCTCAATTTACTCCATCGGCTACCTGCAGGGGGACGGCAAGCATCACTCCATGACCAAGATGGTCGTCTGCTATGCCCTCTTTCTGGCCGGGATGTTCCTGGTGGTCATCGCCGACGACGCCTATTTCTTCCTGGTGGCATGGGAACTGATGGCCGCCTCCTCGTATTTCCTGGTTATGTACGAAGACGACGTGGCCGAGAACCGCAGGGCCGCCTTTCTCTATCTCTTGATCGCCCATGTGGGGGCCATCGCCATCCTCCTGGCCTTCGGGGTCATTGCCGGCCAGAGCGAGGCCAAGGGCTTTGACGGCTACACCTTCAGCGCCCTGCGGGGCGCCCACCTGTCTCCGGGACTCGCCGCCACCGCCTTCTTCCTCGCCTTCACGGGCTTCGCCGCCAAGGCCGGGGTCATCCCGCTCCACGTCTGGCTGCCGGAGGCCCACCCGGTCGCGCCCTCCAATATCTCGGCCCTGATGAGCGGGGTGATGCTCAAGACCTCGATCTACGGCATCTGCCGCTTCGCCTTCGACTTTATCAAGGTCTTCCCCTGGTGGTGGGGCGGGATCGTGCTGGTGCTCGGCCTGATCTCGGCGGTGATGGGGGTGCTCTACGCCCTGATGCAGCATGACTTGAAGCGGCTCCTGGCCTATCACTCGGTGGAGAATATCGGCATCATCCTGATTGGCCTTGGGCTGGCCATGATCTTCACCTCGTTCCAGCTGCCGGGGCTGGCGGCGCTCGCCCTGATCGCCGGTCTCTACCACACCTTAAATCACGCCATGTTCAAGGGCCTCCTGTTCATGGGGGCCGGGGCGGTGCTGCACGCCACCCACGAGCGGAACATGGAGGAGATGGGGGGGCTCATCCATCGCCTGCCGTGGACGGCGGTGTTCTTCCTCATCGGCTGCGTCTCCATCTCGGCCCTGCCGCCGTTCAACGGTTTTGTCTCCGAGTGGCTTACCTTCCAGGCCTTTCTTCTCTCCCCGGCCCTGCCGCAGCCGCTCCTCCACCTGCTGATCCCCCTGGGGGCCGCACTCCTCGCCCTGACCGGGGCCTTGGCCGCCGCCTGTTTCGTCAAGGTCTACGGGGTGACCTTCCTGGGCCACTGGCGCGGGCACCAGCGGCCGGCCCAGATCCACGAGGTCGATTGGACGATGCGCAGCGGCATGCTCATCGCCGCCCTGGCCTGCCTCTTTTTAGGGGTGATGCCGACCTTGGTCATCGGTTGGATGGACACCATCCCCGAGCACCTGCTCGGCAGCCGGGTCGCCGAGGCGGCGGGCCGTTTCGGGTGGCTCTGGCTCACCCCGGTCAGCGAGGCGCGGGCCTCCTACTCCGGCCCCATGGTCTTGATCGGCATCCTGGCCGTGCTGGCCGTGACCTGGCTCCTCCTCCACGCCCGCCAGTCCCAGATCCGGCGCACCCCGATCTGGGACTGCGGCTTTGCCCGGCTCACCCCCCGCATGCAGTACACCGCGACCTCCTTTGCCATGCCGATCCGCCGGGTGCTCGGCTTTCTCTTTGCGGTGCGCGAGCAGGTCACCCTGGTCTATCCGCTCAACCACCCGGCGAACCCGGCGCGCATCCAATACCGTCTACGGGTGCGGGACCGCTTCTGGAACTGGCTCTACCAGCCGCAGAGCACGGCCGCCTACTGGATTGGCCGGCAATTTGGCCGCCTGCAGCATGGCCAGATCCGCATCTATCTCCTCTACTCCTTCCTGACCTTGCTGGTCCTCTTGGTATTCCTCGGATGACCCTGCACCCCTTCGCCATCGAACTCCTCCAGGTTAGCCTCCTCATTGCCCTGGCCCCGGCCTTTGCCGGCTGGGTCAAGGTCGCGAAGTGCCGTCTCCAGGGCCGCACGGCGCCTGGTGTCCTCCAGCCCTATCGCGATTTGCAGCGTCTGCTCAGCAAAGATGTGGTGCTGGCGGAGAACGCCTCCTGGGTCTTCCGTTTCACCCCCTACCTGATCTTTGGGGTCACGGTCATCATCGGTGGCATCATCCCCCTGATCTCGGTCGAATTGCCGTTCGCCGCCACCGCCGATGTCATCGCCCTGGTCATGCTGTTTGCGATCATCCGCTTCTTCACCGCCCTGGCTGGCATGGACATCGGCACCGCCTTCGGCGGCATGGGGGCGAGCCGGGAGATGACCATCTCCTCGCTCGCCGAGCCGGCCATGCTGATGGCCATCTTCACCGTGTCGCTCACCAGCAGCTCGACCTCGCTCACCCGCATGGTTTCGGTGATGACCCAAGGGGCCTTTATCATCCGGCCTTCGCTGGCCTTTGCCCTGGCGGCCTTCATCCTCATCGCCCTGGCCGAGACCGGCCGCATCCCGGTGGACAACCCCGCCACCCATCTGGAGTTGACCATGATCCACGAGGCCATGCTCCTTGAATACTCGGGCCGCCACCTGGCGCTCATCGAGTGGGCCGGGATGATGAAGCTCACCCTCTTCTTCGGCTTGGGGATCGCTGCCTTCTGCCCCTGGGGGATCGCCATGAGCGGCGAGCCGGTGCGGCTGCTCCAGGCCCTTGGCCTGCTGGTGGTCAAGCTCCTCGCGGGTGGGGTGGTCATGGTGGTGATCGAGACCTGTATGGCCAAGATGCGGATCTTCCGTCTCCCCGACTTCCTGGGCGGGGCCTTTCTCCTCGCCACCCTCGGCATGATCGCCTTCTTTATCCTGGAGTGAGCCATGGACCACACCATTGCCGCCCAAGGCAACAGCCTACTCGCCGCTCTGATCCTACTCTCGGCCTTTGCCCTGCTCGCCCAACGCAAGAAGCTTGCCATCGTCCACACCTTTGCCTGGCAGGGGTTCTTCCTGGCGGTCAGCACCGCAGTCATCGGCTTTGCCAGCGGCGAGCACCACCTCTATATCTCCTCGCTCCTGACCCTCGCCATCAAGGTGATCCTCCTGCCCTATATCCTCTACGCCTTGCTGATTAAGCTGAAGATCCACCGCGAGATCGATCCGGTGGTCAATGTCCCCACCACCATGCTCATCGGCATCGTGCTGGTGGTCTTCAGCTACCACCTGACCACCCCCATCCGCGAGCTCTCCACCCTGATGACCCGCTCCACCCTGGCGGTGGCCCTGGCCACGGTCATGCTGGGGATGCTGATGATGGTCACCCGCCGCCACGCCTTCACCCAGATCCTGGGCTTTTTGGAGATGGAGAACGGCCTCTTCTTCGCCGCCACCAGCGCCACCTACGGCATGCCGATGGTGGTGGAGCTGGGGGTGGCCTTAGACCTCTTGATCGCGGCCTTCATCTTCGGCATCTTCTTCTTTCACATCAACACCAACTTCGACACCTTGGATGTCGACCAGATGGCCAAACTCAGGGAGACTGACGCGCCATGATCCTCCTCTCCCTCCTCGGCATCTCGATCCTGGTGGCGGTACTGCTGGCCTTTATCGGCGCCTGGCGCTATGCGCCTGAGGTCAATATCGGGGGGTCGTTTCTGACCTTTGTCGTCTCCGTGATCCTCGCCCTGCAGGTCTACCGCGAGGGCGGCAGTGTCGCCGGTTCCACCTACTTCTTCATCGACTACCTGAATATCTCCCTGGTGCTGATGACCACCCTGGTCTCCACCACCACCGCCATCTTCAGCCGCCGCTACATGCGGGTCGAACGGGAGCATGGCCGGGTCGGCCGCTGGCGGATGCGCTTCTACCACGCCATGTTCCAGCTCTTCATCTTTGCCATGTTGATCGCCCTGGTGACCAATAACTTCGGCGTCCTGTGGATCTCCATGGAGCTCGCGACCTTGGCCACCGTCCTCTTGGTGTCGCTCTACCGGACCCCGAACGCCATCGAGGCCGCCTGGAAATACTTCATCCTCTGCGGGGTGGGGATCGCCCAGGCCCTGTTCGGCACCGTGCTCCTCTACTTTGCCGCCGAACGGGTGCTGGGGGCCGGCGGCACGGCCCTGCTGTGGACTAACCTGAGCCGGGTCAGCGCCCAGCTTGACCCCACTGTCCTCAGGCTGGCCTTTGTCTTCCTGATGGTGGGCTACGGCACCAAGGCCGGTCTGGTGCCGCTCCACAACTGGCTGCCCGATGCCCACAGCGAGGGCCCAACCCCGATCTCCGCCGTCCTCTCCGGCCTGCTCCTGAACATCGCCCTCTACGCCCTGATCCGCTGCAAGGCCCTGGTGGATGGCTCGCTCGGGCCCGGTTTCGCCGGCAACATCATGATGGGCTTCGGCATCCTCTCCCTGCTCACCGCCGCCTTCTCCATGCTGCGCCAGAAGGACATCAAGCGCCTCTTTGCCTACTCCTCCATCGAGCACATGGGCATCGCCACCTTTGCCTTCGGCCTCGGCGGGCCGCTCGCCACCTTTGGCGGCGTGCTGCACATGCTGGTCCATAGTCTTGCCAAGTCGGCCACCTTCTTCAGTGTCGGCCATGCGGCCCAGATGCACGGCACCCAGGAGATGGCCCGGATCCGCGGCCTGATTCGCGCCAACCCGGCGGTGGGCTGGGGGCTCTTCCTGGGGGTGGTGGCCCTGGCCGGGATGCCGCCCTTCGGCCTCTTTACCAGCGAATTTTTGATCCTGACGGCGGCGATGAAGGAGACGCCCTTGCTCGCCCTGCCCCTCCTCCTTGGCCTGACCGTGGCCTTTGCCGCCCTCTTTCACAAGGTTCAGCCCATGGTCGCGGGCGTAGCGGCGCCGGGCCAGCGGCCGCTCACCGCCGCCAACCTGCCGGTCTTCCTCCATCTGGCCCTGGTCCTGGTGCCTGGGGTCTACCTGCCGGTCTTCCTGGCCGACTGGTTCCATCTGGCCGCGGAGATGCTCAAGTGACGACGCTGCACGCCATCATCGCCAACAACACCCTGCTCGCCGCGGAACGGCTGACGACGGCCTGGCCGGCCTCCATCCCGGTCTTCCGGGTGGAGACCCTGTGCTTTGAGGATACCAGCCGGGCCATGAAGCGGGCGGGCGCCCGGCTGGTGGCCGAGTGGGGGGTGGACGAGACCCTGATGGGCCGGGGCCTGGCCGTCTATGCCGCCTTCGGTCGCGAGGACGAATACCTCCTCTTACGGGTCGATCTGCCCCTGGAGTCGCCAAGTTTCCTCAGCCTGACCAAGCTCTTTGTCCCGGCCTTCCGCTTCGAGCGCCAGATCTTGAGCCTCATGGGGATCCTGCCGGTGGGGCATGTCCACTCCGACCTCAGGCCGTGGATCAAGCACGAAGACTGGCCCGCCTCGGCCTGGCCGCTCAGGAAGTCGTTCCCCGCCGGTCAGCGGCTGGAGAGGGTGGCAGGCGATTACCCCTGGGTGCAGGTGCAGGGCGAGGGGGTCTACGAGATCCCGGTGGGGCCGGTACACGCCGGCATCATCGAGCCCGGACACTTCCGCTTCCAGGCCATGGGTGAGGATATCATCAACCTGGAGGAGCGCCTGGGCTACACACACAAGGGGATCGAGAAGCGCTTTGAAGGGCTGACCTGGCAGGAGGGGGCCCGTTTGGCGGCCCGGGTCTCCGGGGACTGCACGGTCGGCCATGCCCTCACCTACTGCCGGGCACTGGAGACCTTGGCCGGGATTACGGTGCCGCCGCGGGCCGCCTGGCTCAGGGCAATCATGCTCGAACGGGAGCGGATCGCCAACCACCTGGGCGACATCGGGGCCATTGCCAACGACGCCGGCTTCGCCTTCTTCTTCTACCAGTTCATGCGCCTGAAGGAAGGGGTGCTCCGGGTCAACAGCCAGCTCTTCGGCCACCGTCTGCTGATGGACCGGGTGGTGGCGGGGGGGGTGGCGGTGGATTTGCCCAAGGACGGCCCAGCGGTGATCGCGGCGGAGCTTGACTGCCTGGTTCCTGAATTCGAGCGGCTGGTGGCGATCTACGACCGCAACACCTCCCTCGACGACCGTCTGCGGGGGGCCGGGGTGCTGCCGGCCGACATGGCCCGCGAGATCGGGGCCGTGGGCCTGGTGGCCCGGGCCAGTGGCCAGGGGCTGGATTGCCGACTCAGCCACCCCTTCGCCCCCTATGACCAGATAGCACCCCGCCTGGTGACCATGAACTCCTGCGATGTCCACGCCCGTACCTGGGTGCGGATCGAGGAGGTCAGGGACTCGGTGCGTCTCATCCGTGAGCTGCTCACCACCTTGCCCCAGGGCGAGACCCTGGCCCCGCTCCCGGCCATTGACGCGGATCGCAGCAGCATGGCCGTGGTCGAGGGCTGGCGGGGCGAGATCGTCTACTGGCTGCAATCAGGCCTGCACGGCGAGATCAACCGGGTGGCCATCCGCGACCCGTCCAGTGTCAACTGGCTGGGGCTCGAACAGGCGATCCATGGCAATATCGTCCCCGATTTCCCGCTCTGTAACAAGAGCTTCAACCAATCCTATTCCGGTCATGACCTATAACGGGAGTTGGGCAATCTGGCCCTTGGGGCAAGCGGCAGATCACCAGGCGCTAGATGAGGGGGGTACGGCATGCTGAGGATACTGCATCAGATATTTCGGACCGGGGTGGTGACCGAAGCGCTGCCCGCCGCCACGGAGACGGAGCTGATCGAGGTGGGCGAGCGGCTGGAGCGGGCGATCAGACGCCGCTTTCACCATAGCCTGGTCATCCGCGAGGTCGATGCTGGCTCCTGTAACGGCTGCGAGCTAGAGATCATCGCCTTAAACAACCCGATCTACAACTGCGAACGTTTCGGGCTCCAATTTACCGCCTCGCCCCGCTTCGCCGACCTCCTTCTCGTCACCGGGCCGGTCTCGGTCAACATGGAGATCGCCCTCAAGCGGACCTACGACGCCACCCCGACCCCCAAACTGGTGGTGGCGGTGGGCGACTGCGGCTGTCACGGCGGCATCTTCGGCGAGAGCTACGCCTCCCTGGGCGCGGTGAAGAACGTCATCCCGGTCGATGCCGAGATCCCCGGCTGCCCGCCAACCCCGGTGCAACTGCTGCACGGCATCCTGAGGGTGATTGCGTGAAGGTATCGGGCGCTCAGAACAACCACCCCGGCCCAAACCGGATTTGATTCCGCATAACGGCAACAGGCGAGCAAATATTCATTGGCACTGATTGGGCTGGATTGAAAACGTCCCCCCCAGAGCGAACCGCTTCGTCCTTCCATTGAACTTCTCGCAAACGGGGAAATGGTTACGGATGGTGTCACCAGAACCAACTTGGGGGTCTGCCCAAACAGCAGTGCCTCCTATCTATCAAAGAATACACACATAATTTTATTTCTTGCAAATTCACGACAAAAAACGTAATGTGCGAGGGCTGTAGCCTCTCCTCTCACCAAACTGATGCAAGCAGAACAACATGATTCCGCGCACACTCTCCGGCACACTGCTTCGTCTTGCCAAGGGATTTCCGGTGGTTGTCGTCACTGGCCCTCGACAATCCGGGAAGACGACATTAGTTCGCGCTACTTTCCCTGAAAAACCCTATGTCTCCCTGGAGAACCCGGATATCCGCCAATTCGCGGCGGAGGACGGGCGGCGTTTTCTTGCCAATTACCCGGATGGCGCTATCTTTGACGAAATTCAGCGGGTGCCAGACCTGCTCTCATACCTCCAGGGTCTGGTGGATGACAACCGGGAGCCAGGACGGTTCATCCTGACCGGTTCCCAGAATTTTTCGTTGGCCCGCACCATCAGCCAAAGTCTGGCAGGACGTGCCGGGATGGCCCAACTCCTGCCTCTTTCCGCTGCGGAACTCAAGACGGCGGGCCTTCTGCCTCCAACTGTCGATGCCTGGCTGTATCTGGGAGGGTATCCCTCCCTATCGGCGACTGAGGTAACCCCTGGCGACTGGTTTGCAAGTTACATCACGACCTATCTCGAACGGGACGTTCGCGATCTAACAGCAGTCCGCGACCTGATCACCTTCCAGCGTTTCTTGCGTCTCTGCGCCGCCCGCACCGGGCAGCTGCTGAATCTCACCTCGCTCGCGGTGGACTGTGGTATCTCCCAGAGCACAGCAACCGCCTGGCTCAGCATCCTGGAGGCAAGTTATATCGTCTTTCGCCTCTCCCCGCACTTCGCAAACTTTGGCAAACGGCTCATCAAATCGCCGAAGCTCTATTTTCATGACCCGGGCCTTGCCGCCTTTCTGCTTGGCATCCAGAGCTCTGCCCAGCTTTCGACCCATGCCGCCAGGCCGGCGCTATTTGAAACCATGATCATCGGCGAGTTCCTGCGGGCGCGGTGGAATCGTGGCCAGCCCTCGAACCTCTACTTCTGGCGGGATAGCACCGGCAACGAGGTGGATCTGCTGCGTGACGAGGCAGGTGTGCTGCATCCGGTGGAGATCAAGTCTGGCCAGACCATCGCCAGCGACATGCTTAAAGGGCTGCACAAGTGGGGCGCCATTGCCCGGACGCCAAGCTCCCTGTCCTGGCTAGTACACGGCGGGGAAGGCGACTCTATCCGCCAGGAGATTCGGGTGCTCGGCTGGCGCGAGGCCGTGGACTGTCTTGAGGGATAGTGCAAAGGAAGGATTTCAGAACGTAGTGTTAGCTTTCGCATCGTCCAGGTCGCGGAAGGTATAGTGAACCTAGTTTTTAAGACAATAGTTTAAGCTGTACGCTATCACATGGAGACAGGCAAAATGAGTGAAGCGAAGAAGCGGAAAGTCCACACGCCGGAGTACAAGGCGAAGGTAATCTTGAAAAAGGCGAGTTCAACCCAATAAACCCGCCCTTCACATGTTCCCCGGCAAGGCCGGGCGCCTAACAAGAAATGAATGCACGAACAAATTATTGAACCCGACGTCCCGTTACTTCTGCCATTGGACTGAGTAGTATTATTTGCCAAAAACTCGTTTCAAGAGATCCGTCGTCTGCCGAGCCGGATTCTGGCGAATCGCCGCTTCCTCCTTGCCCAAGTAATGGAAAATTCCTGCGATACCCTTATCTGTGACATGCTGGGTTAGATTTGTCTTGACGTCCGGCACGAAGGGCATGGCCTTGTATTTACTCATAACCCCATCATAGGCCTGAACAGCCCCAACCTGAGATAGACTGGAATCGACTATAGGCATCATCTCCTTGGCTAACGATGGCGTCAGTTTATCCTGAAAGTATTTGGTCGCCGCATCTTCAGGGCCGCTGTAGATGGCTTTGGCGTCTGAAAAAGTCATCTGCGCAATTGCCTGGACAAATAATTTTTTGGCCTTCGGCGTTGCCGCTTCGGCAGCCCGATTCATCTTCAACTCAAGGTCATCCATTGCCCCAGACATCCCGGCCTTACTCAATATGGTTTTGACACTGTTTAACTGCGCCGGCAAAGGGATATGAATGGCTGGATCCGCATTGAAGCCATCGGGACGCCCCAATTGACCAACTACTCGTTCACTGCCAATCTGTAAGGCCTCCTTGAACGCACCGCTCATGTCACCCACCGATGGATCTTTTTGACTTTTTCCCTCTTGGGGTATCGAGCCTAAGAGCTTGGTACCCTGTTCTAACAATCCACTTTTCGCCTCGCTAGTGAGGATAAACAGCGAACAACAGCCCCCCAGTAACAGCATCCACAAAAAACTTTGCCACCGTTTTTTTACACTATCCATTATCCCCCTCCTCGAAAAGTCCTTGTTCTTGTTATTGACGCCTTCCAACACGTTACTGTATGGTACATTTTAAAACAGATATTAATTTTAAGTAATTCAATTACTAGCCTATTGTCAATGCTGTATGCAGATGTTCCTCCTTTAGTCAAGTTGTATTTCTGGAACCTGAATCGGTGAGGTTCAAAAAGGCAATTCCATACACTCAACCAATGGGAGCGACTACTCCTTCCTCAGCACATCGACAGAGAGTGGACTGGCTCTGCCTTGGCCCAGGGGGTTTACTAAGCGCTTACGAAAGGTCAGCCGCAGCAATTGAACGATTTCATAAACTAACGACTCCTTTTATCACTGGTCAGCGTCAGCGCTCTTATGCTATAAGGACATAAGCTAATCCTGTTCTTTAACCTAAGACTATCGTAAGGAGGTGGCAAAATGGGAATAACAGACAGCCATAAGCTCTTAAAATTATTCAAGGAGAATGAAGCAAAATTCTACTACAGCGAAGAAGAGTTCAAGGAGTTTTGTCAAAAGATTCTCGAAAGAGAAGGTATTGCTGCTCTCCCACCAGAAATCCAGATTGAGCTTCTTATCAAGGAAGTAAATGGCGCGACAAAAAAATCTATTAGTGAGATTTGCGTTCCACGCGACACTTTTGCCAAAGCCCAGCGATATGCCAGGAAACTCTTCCCCACCGCTATCCCGCCCTGAGAGAATCCAACAGTGTCCCAATATTTTCATGAAACGAACTACGAGTCACAAAAAAGCCCGCCTACCGGAGCCGAAGCTCAGGTAGGCGGGCTGGCATCAGGCCCTCAGAGGTGAAACTATGTCGGAAACAGTTATCCGTTCACGCATCGACAACGCTATAAAGGAAGAAGCTCAGGCCCTTTTTGCGCGTTTTGGGCTCAACATGAGTGAGGCTATCCGTCTTTTTCTTCACCAAGCATCAGAAGGAGAATCATTCCAAAACAACCACCTCCCTTGCCTTTGCCGTCGCGCTTTACCTCTGTTCCCAACTCCCTGTAGATGATATAATCGAGGACTGGATCGTCATCAAAGGTATTGTGGCGCTCATCGCCGTTCATCGTTGCCCCCTGATTTTGTCTACAGTTCAAGCGCCGCCACCAACCGCCCCCGCATAGCCAACCCCAGGATCATCTCCCACAGCCGCTTAACCCCGCCAGTCGCGGCAAAGGCGGTGTCGAAATACGCCTCCAGCCACTTCATTTTTCTTCAACCCTCCCTGCAAGCCAAGCCCGGCCTGCTTCACTCAACCGGTATTGTTGCAACCGGCTGCTGGCCTTGTCGGGTAGGGTGTATTCGATCCGCCCTTGCGCCAAGAGGGCTTGCATGGCCCTTTTGAAGGCGCCGGTCTTGCTACGGAGGTTGAGGTGACGCACCAGTTCACTCGCTCCCAGCGGCCCGGCTGCCAGGGCCTCCAGGATCGTGTCCGACTGGGCCCCAACTTGGGCCTTTGACTGGGCCCTGGGGATGGCGTGCAGAATCATCCGCAGGATGAATTCGATACATGGCGCGGAATCCCTCTGGGCGGTGCTGGTATTGAGGGCAGCGTAGTACTCCGCTTGATGTTCGTGCACCAGACTCTCCACCGGGACATGGACGAAGAGCGGATGCCAGCGGCAGAGGATCAGGGTCTGCCACAGCCGACCCATGCGACCGTTGCCGTCAGTAAAGGGATGGATGAACTCGAACTCGTAGTGGAACACGGAGCTGGCAATGAGGGGATGGCTATCGGTGGTCTTAAGCCAATGGAGCAGGTCAGCCATCAGGGCCGGAACCCTGGTGGCGGGCGGGGCCATGTGGATCACTTGGCCAGCCGCCATGACTCCGACCCCGCCGCTCCGGTAGCGGCCAGGGGTATCAAGAATACCGGCCATAAGCATGGCATGGGCCGCCAACAGGTCGCGCTCCTGCCCTGGTTGCCAGTTTGCAAGGGAATCATAGGCGTGGATGGCGTTTCGCACCTCCTGGATATCCCGAGGCGGGGCAATGACTCGCTTGCCTTCGAGAATGGCGGTGATCT